>Ga0190367_1001460_pt1 | contig 13642 bp, 16 predicted proteins | sample 4872181011_MG_FD_171838 | JGI IMG/M metagenome (GOLD analysis project Ga0190367, IMG submission 171838) | Hydrothermal vent microbial mat bacterial communities from Southern Trench, Guaymas Basin, Mexico - 4872-18-10-11_MG | ecosystem: Environmental > Aquatic > Marine > Hydrothermal vents >...
TATTTATATAGGGATTTTTGGTTTTGGAGAAGGAAAGGATAATTAGGAAATATATAGTAGGTTTATTTATCGAAAAAGCATTTGATGAGATTCTCGGTCCATCTGGGTATACAGTTATAGCGTTTCACGTGAAGACTAAGCATAATAGAGATATAATTGACATATTTGTAGAGGATCCTAAAAAAGCTTTAACAACAATTCAGGAGTCACTAGGAATTGGTGAGTACTTAAGTGAGATCTTAGAACGTGGTCTGTCGTCGTATATAGAGAAAATTTTAGAACATCCGTTAAAAGGAGACATATATAATAAGGATGAATTTTATGCTCTTGCTAAAAAATGTTTATTAAAGAGAAATGAATCGACTTGATGTTCGTTAGGGGGATATATAATTTCAAAGTATCTATCGTGTAAAAATAGACATAAGAAGAAATGTTTCTACGTTTAAGCATTTTTATCTAGAAATAGTTATGAGTTATCCTGTGTATTTACAATGCAAAGTATTTAATAGTGTTATATATTTCTAGATTTTTAGAAATTAGGTTTATTTAGAATTAAATTCTGTAACTTATCATATACCTCCTTATTATCTGAGGTTCTTATAGCAACTTCATAGTGGAAATTCACGAATAAGTATATTCTTTTAATTTCATCTCCAGATCTAAATGTAATTCTCAATGGCTTATTCCATGGCCAGGCTCTTTCCTCCCTACCCTTAAATATCTCGTCAAATCCATAGAATATATCTAATATATCGCTGAAAGGTATCTCTAGATGAAGTCTCTCACCACTCTTTTTATCCATACCATCAAATATAATGCTATCTGAAGTAATCTCAAATACCCCCTCATACCTATGTAAAGGCTTAAAACCAGTAGTATGCGCCTCGACCCAATCTATAAAGCTTCTCTCTTCAATATCCTCCTCAAAAGCAAGTAGAGTATTCTCCCAACGCATTAGTATCCATAAAATTCATTATAGCCTCCTCTTATATTATATTAACATATAGTTTTAGGTGCTTAATACAGAAGTTTTTTAAATCAATATAAAAAAATCGAAGTAATTCGATAAAATTAATTTTATTAATCTGTAATACAATTTTGTGTAGTGATGTATTATGAGTGTAGTAATCAGTATCCGTATACCAAAAAAACTTAAGGAGAGGATGGATTCATTGAGGGATATGGTTAACTGGAGTGAGGAGATAAGGAAGTTTCTACAGAATAAAGTTAAAGAATATCATAGGAAGAAGGTTATAAGTGAGCTTCACAAGATTATTGAAGGCTTTCCGGAGGTTGAAAGAGGTACCGCAGCTAAATATGTGAGGGAGGATCGTGATAGTCATTGATGCATCAAGTCTAGCAAAATATATTCTTAGGGAGAAGAATTGGATCGAGGTTGAGAATTATCTGTTGAAAGGCCTATATTCTATAGACTATATAGTTAAGGAGGTTGCTAATTCCTTATGGAAGCATACAGTAGTTCTCAATAGATTCAGTGAGAAGGAATATAAAGTAGCTTATATGATTTTGAAAAGAATCATTGAAGAAGAAGTAATAATGCTTGAGAATCAAATGAGATATATAGATGAGGCGGTGGAAATAGCATTTAAAAATAAAATCACCGTATATGACTCGCTATATATAGCGCAGGCATTAAAATGTGGAGAATTATTAACAAGCGATGAAAAGCAAGTCGAAGTAGCTGAAAAGCTAGGTATCAAAGTATACTACATAAAGTAAAGTTATTCATAACCAGCATAAGTTCGAGCAGGGCATAAAAATATAGGTGTAACACATGGTTCTAAAATAAATTATCTAATCGAGAAAGTATTGGTATCTTGTAAATAGACGTTATGCAAAAATATATATCTATGATTCCTCCTTAAATAATTCTTCTAATAACCTTCGCACATTAAATGCTTCTGGATAATGTTTTAAATCATGATTCCCAGTGACTAATTTATATTTATATTTACGTGATACATAGAGGTAAGCCGCGTCATATACAGTTATATTTTCTTTAACCGCTGGATTAACTAGCTCACTGAATTTACAGGATGTCTCCATCATATCTAGGTTATCAAATATTTCTTCGAATAACGTAGCTACCGTCTCCAAATTCTTTATCCAACAGCCTTTAATATTAAATTTTTATATAAAATTCTTCAGATATCTATTGATCTTAATAGAAATAACATGATCCATATTTGTTTATGAATAAACTAATTAAGATTAAATATACAATGCGAATTACTAAAAAGCTAAGGGATAATTTTACTTAGTACTCTGCATAAAAATTGAAGGTCCTTTTTAGGATGTTAGCATCAAATAGACGAACTAACATATATGTTTAAATAATATATTTTGAAGAAAATTAAAAAATCATAACATAAATGAGATATCTTGATAAATTAATATAATATTAAGATAAATAATGTTTCTTTGTAGAGATGAATATAAACGATGTCTCTAATACTATTAAGATGAATTTCTTAATTTATAGAGTGAGTATATTAGTATTTTAGGGGCTTTTCTTCCTTATGTTTTTTCGTACATTATCAGCGATTAACATCATTTCCGTAAATAATTTTTTAGAGACCCCTGCCAAGTCGAATGTAAATCTATATGGCAATGATACCACCAAATATATTATCGTCTTAAAATCAAAGGATACATAAAATCTAAAAAATTTTAAGATGTAAAAATATAGGGGTGAAAATACTAGCTAGCAGCTTGGACGGCTTCGTATGCATTGACCACTCCATATCCATATAGAGGATCCCATCCATCTGAACCTAAATCTTCTGCGGTTTTATGAAGTATTCCTCTAACAGTACCGCTGGAAGAATCATCGGATTCTCCGACAGGTAGTACTGTACCGTGATTAGTATAGTGTATCGCTTGTATCAATGCAACTACCCCGCTTACATGTGGACAGGCCATCGAGGTCCCACTTAGAGTCTCATAGGTATCGTCTGGATACGTACTTAATATATCTACTCCAGGAGCTGAAACCTCTACTCCCCTATTACTCCAGTCTGGTACAGTATCATTTGAGTCTATCGCCCCTACAGCTATAACCTCAGGATAGGCAGCCGGATATAGCGGTGACGATGCCCCCTCATTACCAGCTGCGGCTACAAGTACGACACCATAGTTATATGCATCTATAAGAGCATCATGTAAACTATTTACATCACTCGATCCTCCGAAGCTCATTGAGATTACTTCAGCAGCGTCATCGTCTGGGTCACCCACTATTATATTATCACCATCAGAATCTAATACCCCATCTGGGCCCAGTAATGCTTGGTCGATACCTAATATAATATCACTTACCCGACCAATACCACCATTACCAAGGACTTTAATGGCATAGATCTCGACGCCTGGAGCTACTCCAACGACCCCGATATCGTTATTTAATGCGGCTATAATCCCGGCGACGTGAGTTCCATGTCCATTAACATCCATATAGCTATTAGGCTTTGTAGATACTCTACCATTTAATGTGCTGACGCCCCATGCAATATTATCCTTTAAATCTGGATGATCATAGTCTATCCCTGTATCTAGAACAGCGACTTCAATCACTCCACCACTAGATCCAGTAGTATACGCCCATGCATCAGGTGCATGTACTCTCTCTATGCCCCATGGAATAGTCTGTTGAGGCTGGGTCTTACTCTTACCTCCCCCGTGTGATGAAGGTTTAAGTATATGGACTTCTGCGTCTAAATCAACATGTACTACGCCTTTAGCTTTCTTTATATGGTCAATAGTGTTTAAAGGTAAATCCGCTATTACTATGGGTAACGCTATACACCTAGTTACTATCCTACCACCTAAAGCTACAATTGAATTTGGATCAAAGTTATTGTCCACCTCAATTATTACCCTGACTCTCCCCTGGGTCGCTGATACATTTCCGAGACCGAATACAGGTATCAACAATAGGATGAATATAAATAAACTGAAAGCCTTTATATTCATAAATTATACCTCAATAAATATTTGTTAATAATTATTTAAATTTTCTAATCATACTACTATGAAATATTCTGGTTTAATCACAAATCAGGTTTCAATCCTCTTAAGTGTAGAGTGGAGGCTTTCTATGGCTATATAAAAAATCAATTTCAATAATTACGATATAACTCAATAACTCCATAATAGTAAACACTATATACACCACTTACCAAGTAAATTAAAGCCACATAGCCTAATATAATAAATGTGTTATATACAGGGATAAAAATGGAGAAAGTATTTTGATCGAACTAACAAAATTTTTTTAATTTCTATTCCTCCTGAAATTAGAGATGAAGTATCGCAAAGACTAAGATTTATAAAATAAATAATGAAGAAGAAAAGGAACTGAGCTTTTTCTTTAATACAGTCAAATATCTTTACGTTCCTGATAAGGATAGTAGAATACTACTAAAGATGTTGAAAGAAAAATTATTAAGTAGTAAGAATATTCAGAAAATGTTGAATAAACTTAGCTATGAAGACAAAGAATGTACTATTCTAACTTATATATTGAGTAGCGGTTGTATGAAAGAAAGATGTGTTTATATTATCACTGATGATTGAATTATGAAAAGTGTATCAGAGAGTATTATCGACAAAATTTATTTAGGAAAAAACATATATGATAGGACAATTTTTAATAATGCTTAAAGCTAAACGAATAATGGAGTTAGATGCAGCTAGTTTAAAGAGATATATAGATAATTTATACGTGTCATTTCAAAAAGGTGTATGATGGAAGTCGAGGAAATTAAAAAGAATGTCCCCATTTCAGAGTCATCACCTTTATATGAATGTGAAGATAATAGCCATGTATCATAATTAATACGTTAGCTTATAACCTGTCTCAGTTCAATAGAAAAATTAAAAAAGGAAACAGCGTATTGAATTAAAAATATTAAATTTTTTTAACGAGTATGTGTATTTATAGTGGTCTATCCATGCGGAGGGGACTGCTAAAATAACAAGATATTTTTATGGTGATCATAGGGTAGATATAGTTAAATATCCTCTGAAGCTTAGGTTTAAAAAGGATTATATCCGAGTTCTTTTACTCTTGAAAAATGTAAGCTTAAAGTATCTAGATCTAATATAAACAGATATTCTTCTAAAGAAGTTTTCTGTTAATCTGTGTCAAAGTATAAGAAGAACTGTAAAATAAGTAATTGTAGAGATGAGAAGAATAGGTTTGATTGTGAATCCTATTGCTGGAATGGGTGGTAGTGTAGGGCTTAAAGGAACAGATGGAGATATGTATAAAGAGGCGTTGAGGCTGGGAGCGAAGCCTGTTACACCAAAGAAGACAGAAGAATTTCTATCATTTGTAACACATAAAAATGAGATTATATTTTTTGTTGCACCTGGTAAAATGGGTGAAGAGTATATTAAAAAATATAGTTTTAAGTATGTCGTCGTCGGCCGTATATATGGAGAAACCTCATCTGAAGATACTAAGAGGATAGCTAAAGAAATGGTGGAGAAGAATATTGAACTGCTAGTGTTTGTCGGAGGAGATGGGACTGCTAGAGATATATATGATGTAATTGATTCTTCGCTTCCAGTTATAGGCGTACCTGGTGGTGTAAAGATATTTAGCCCTGTATTTTCAGTAAGTGCGAGAGCAGCTGCGAGGGTTCTAGATGCTTTTATAGAAGGTGTAGAGTATAAGGAAGAAGAAGTTTTAGATATAGATGAAGATGCTTTTAGAAGCGGAAGACTAGCTGCTAGAATATATGGATATCTTCTTGTTCCAGATGTTAGGGAACTGCTTCAAAGTGCTAAGGAAGCTTCTAACGTCAGTAAATCTTCTGAAGAGGAGAAGAGAGAAATCGCTGAGTATATTGTAGAGAATATGGATGAAGATGTATTATACCTGCTTGGCCCAGGTACTACGTTAAAGAAGATAGCTGATAGGATAGGTGTGTCGAAGACTCTTCTTGGAATAGACGCTGTGTTCAACTATAAGTTAGTTGGAAGAGATTTAAATGAAAGTGGGATTCTCAATCTTCTTAATAAATATGAAAAAAGTAAGATAATCGTAACTCCAATCGGTGGTAATGGATTTATCTTCGGTAGAGGAAATAAGCAGTTTACACCAAAAGTATTAAGAAAAGTGGGTAAGGAAAATGTAACAGTTGTAGGTACTAAAGACAAGATAAATGGCTTGGATTATCTGAGAGTTGACACAGGAGATTTAGAGCTGGATAGGCTTTTTTGCGGCTACATTAATGTTATAATAGGATATAGAGAAGAGGTGGTGATGAAAATTAAGTGTTAAAAATGTTGTAAGACTAGATACAGATGAAATGCCTTATCCCCCTCCACGGAAAATAGTTAAGGCTGCGGAAAGGGGCTTAGGAAATATAAATAAGTATATAACTAGTGAAGAATGTGAGCCATTGTTTGAACTACTTTCTGAATATTCTAAGGTGGATAGAGATCATCTATTTTTAGGCCTTGGTTCAAATATTATAATAAGAGAGGTTATCAACGCTTTTTCAAGGGAGAGAAATCTAATTACAGAATATCCATCTATCCCCCCTCGATCTAGATACATGTATGGTTATAGGGTAAAGCTTATTAAAATCAGGCTGAACCCTCCTGACTTTAACTTAGATCCAGAACTTTTAGTTGATATGGCGGATAAATCATTAGTAGTTATAGGAAATCCGAATAATCCAACTGGAAAGGATATTATAAGTAGAAGGACTCTTAGACTTATTCTAGAAAATACGGACGCATTAGTTATAATAGATGAAGCATACTATGAATTTTCAGGAATAACATACGCCGATCTCGTTGAGAAGTATCCTAATCTTATAATTGTAAGAACTTTAGACAAGGCTTTTGGTCTAGCAGGGCTTAGAATAGGATATGCCATAGGAGGAGAAACCTTTAGGCACGCTCTACAATCACTTCACTTTACATTATCTAGACCGAGTATATATGCAGCTATAGAGGCTATAGAAAATTTAAACTACATGAAGAAGAATGTTGGTATAATCCTCAAGGAGAGAGAAAGGATGAGGAAAGCTTTAGAAAAACTAGGTATTAAAACATATCCAAGTAAAACTAATTTCTTCCTTATAAAGACTGAGATATATGATCTAGTAGATAGACTTAGAAAAAGAGGAATTATAGTGCTTGATCTATCAAGTATATGGATTAAAGGATTTATTAGAATATCGGTAGGGACTCCGGAAGAGAATGATCTCTTCCTAACAGCTGTTAAGAATGTATTAGGGGAGCATGATTAAATTTACTAGTAATTTTTTAGAATATTAAGATATGTCCTCTTTAATTATATAAATATATGATGTTTCATCCTGATATATTCTCCCTCATCTATCCCGATTAAATTTCCACATTTAGAACATCTTATTTCCTCTTTCTCATGAACAGAGAAATCGCTTATAATTCTATTTTTCCAACATTTCAAAAGTCTTCCTCTTCCGATTTTCAGATATTTAAAAACCTTATTTCCACATCTAGGGCATCTAATTATCACAGTTTTTCTCGACATATTTATAGCCACCTAAAAAATATAAAATAATTATTCTTGCATAATTTGAAAAACTATTTAATACATAAGTTAATAATAGTCTTCTTCTCTAGATATTTTTGTAAAGACTTGTAGTAACTAATTAGAAGATGAATATGGATATGAATATCGAGATCATAGGCACAGAGTCTCTAGGTGTAAGGGGATTATCATGCTTTGTTGAGACAAATAGCAGGAAAATCCTGATAGACCCTGGAGTTGCATTAGGATATAATAGGCAAGGATATCTCCCTCATCCACTTCAAGTAGCTGTAGGAGAAAGAACTAGAGAGAAAATAATAAATAGGTGGAGAGAAGCGACTGATATTGTGATCAGTCACTTCGATGGTGATCATGTACCGCTTGATAATGCAAATCCATATCAACTTGATATTCATAGACTAATTGGATTAAATCCTAGGGTCCGTGTATGGATTAAGAAGATAGATCATCTTACTGACTTAGAAAAAAGAAGATTTGAAGCCTTGGTAAAAATCTTAAATGTCGATATAATTGAAGGAGAAGGAAAAAGATACGGTTCTATTAGATTTTCATGGGCGGTTCCACATGGAAAAGAAGGTAGTGTGAAGAAGGTGATGATGACTCGGATTAAGGATGATAGCCATGTATTTGTCCATACATCTGATATAGAGCTTCTAAATAAAGAAGCTATAGAAATAATATTATCTTGGAAACCAGATATAGTATTTGCAGATGGTCCCCCGATCTACAGAAAGCTCTCGGATAGACAACTCAGGATAGCGTGGAAAAACGCTCTTACATTAGCTGAAAATGTAGAGACCTTGATTATAGACCATCATTTGATGCGTTGTATAAGGGGGATACAGTGGATAAAGAAACTCTCCCTAGCTACTGGAAATAAGGTTATGTGCGCCGCTGACTTTATGAAGAGGCCGAGGATGATGCTTGAAGCTCTACGCAAAAAATTATATAGAGATATGCCTGTTCCAGAGTGGTGGCATAGAGAGTATGCTGAAAAAAGGATTACAACAGAATATTATTGGAACATAGGTAAGCACTATATTAAAAATAAGCTAGATATCTATCTAAATCATCACATAGCATTCTAAAATAATTTTCAGGAGAATGGTATTCATTATGAAGATACATCTTATATGATATTGATTTTTTAATTATGGCAAGTGAATCTCTTGATACACTATTAATAGCCACCTAAACCTCCTTGGTACAATAATTTTAAATTCTGATATAAAGAACCCTGTTTACATAATTAACTAGTTTGACTTGAGAATTCTGATTGACTAGCTAGAATCATCTAAATTCGAAGATTTTTTACTGTGGAGAGCTGATAGAGATATGCCGGTTCTTTGTTTTGATGAAAAAGATTATTTGGGCTTTCTACTTTGACAGATATATTCAAGATAAGAGACTCAGAAAGCTTTTGGTTTGTTTAAAAGAATTAAAACTACTATGTTTTATATAAGTTATCGTTTTAATAGAAAAGAATATCTCGAAAAGTTGGTTTAAAGAATTACATTTGAAACAAACAAATATCTAGTTTAAGAGTTATTTAAAATGTAGGTAATCCTTTTAAATTAGCCATATGTATTTATAGTGGTCTATCCATGTGGAGGGACCGGTCTATTAAATATCCACGGGGCTATATAACCTAATGAGATTCTGTCTAAAGTGACTAGATTTATTTAAATTATCAAATTGTATTAATCTATTTCAGTGGTTTTGATGGCTGATGATAAGCAGATCCTAGAGAAAATTTACCGTGAATTAATTACTATACGTGAAAAACTCGATGCTATCGAGCGTATAATAATACCTGAAGAGGAATTAAGTAATGAAGAGATGGAGGAGATTAGGAGACTAAAGGAGGAAGCATTGAAAGGCGAGGTTATTCCATGGGATGATGTAAAAAAGAGAGTTAGAGATAAAGTTGAAGATTAATGTTCAAGATACTCTTACATAGGAGAGCAGAGAAAAATCTTTATAAGCTTCCAAAGCATATCCTCAGGAAATTTTATGAGTTAATGAATACCCTAGAGGCTAATCCAGTTCCATGGAGAGAATGGGATGTTAGAAAACTAAGGGGATTCGAAGATACATATAGAATACGTTTAAATAACTATAGAGTAATATATTCGGTTAACTGGAAAAGAAAAGAGATAATAATTCTAAAGATTGAGAAGAGAGGAAAAGCATACGCATAAAGATAATATTATTGTAAATCTCTCTAAATGCTATCCTTAAAAAGTCGATTATATATCGCTCAAGAATGGAGTTTTATAAGTATTTGTAAATGTTAGTAGGATGATGAAGACTTCTATAGAATGTTACAAATCTATTCTAGGGATTCGGCGTATGTTATTGTTTCTTAATGTTCTCATATATTATTTGAAATATACTCTCTAAATGAATCGTTAGTTGATGAGTTTATCTGCATTTTTTGAGAATGCTATGATTATATCATAGTCGGCTATATCGATATTATCAATAATATAGTAATCATTAAATAATAGCGAAACTTCTAATGGTCATTAGAAGGTTAATGAGTGACGAATGTATTTTAGAGGCTAGAGGGTTATTTAAGAAATACGGGGATCTCGTTGCTGTTAATGGTATAAACTTCTGTGTAAAGAGGGGGGAGATATTTGGTTTTTTAGGCCCTAATGGGGCTGGTAAGACCACTACTGTCCGCATGTTTTGCGGGTTAACAAGGATAACTGCTGGAGAAGCATATATCGATGGGTATAGTGTTAAGAAGGATGGTAAAAAGATTAAGAGAATAATTGGAGTTGTTCCCGATATCTCGAATCTTTATTCGGAATTGACATGTCTTGAAAATCTTTTGTTCAGCGGTGAGATGTATGGCGTCCCAAAGAGGAAGAGACTTGAGAAGGCTGAGGAGCTACTGAGATTTTTCGGGTTATGGAACAGACGGAATACTAAGTTTAAAAACCTTTCTAAGGGGCTTAAGAGGAGGCTTACACTTGCAGTGGCATTAATACATGATCCTAAAATACTTTTCTTAGATGAACCTACTCTAGGGCTGGATGTTCTTAGTAAGAGGGCTATATGGGATAGGATTCTTAAGCTTAATGAGATGGGTACAACTATTTTTCTAACTACCCACAATATTTATGAAGCATTCGAGATATGTGAGAGAATAGCAATAATTAATCATGGAGAGATAGTTGCTATAGAAAGGCCTGAGAGCTTAAAGAAGATGTTTAGTGCGAGGGAAGTGCTTGAAGTATCCTTCACCCCCGATAATCCTCCAATAGAAGAACTGCGCTCCCTACATGGTGTCGTCGATGTGGAGAAAGAGAAGAGTATATTCAAACTTGTTATAGAGAAGCCTATAGATATTCTTGAAGATTTGGCGAAGTATGCTAGGGATAAGGGGCTGAATATCGCGACTCTTAGACTAAGGGAGGCGGATGCTGAAGAAGTTTTTCTAAACATTATAGGTGAGATGAGAGATGATTAACGAGCTTCTAGGTTCATATTATATAGCTAAAAAAGACTTAAAGGAATACTATTTTAAACCTGGGACTATAAGCTGGGGATTGGTTTTTCCAATAGCATTTACACTAGCCTTCTTCATCCGACATGGGGGTTCGTCTACATGGCTTGCGCCGGGGATGATTTCATTGGCTATATTTTTCGGCGCAACCTCTATGTCAGGCATGTCACTGGTATTTGAGAGGAGAATAGGCTCTTTCGAAAGATTATTGCTTTTTCCAATAAGTTATACAGGGATAGCTCTTGGAAAAACATTGAGTAGCTTTTTATACGGTGTCATCTCCGCAGTACCTGTTATTATACTGGCATTCATATTAGTGCCTATTCCACCCTCTAATCCTCTACTACTTATAATGTCAATAGCCGTAGCCACCTTTCTCTCATCAACCTTTGGAGTATTATTATCGTTTAGTGTGAATGATCCATCCCAGATAATGATAGTATTCAATCTAGTAAGGTTTCCGATGATGTTCCTCTCAGATACAATAATACCTGTCGCTAGTCTACCGGAATTATTCCGTGTCATAGCACTAGCAATGCCTCTTACATATATGACAGAATCAATAAGATATTCATACACCACCGCCTATGACTTGGTACCGCCTCTTCCCTCAATAGCCTTGCAAATACTGCTTAGCATAATATTTCTCTTTGTTACATCAAGGCTGATAAAGAGTAAAATACCTTAAAATATATGTTGAATACCGCATTCCTCATCAAATCAGATGCGATAAGCTTCACCCTAATATTCTTAGGATAGAAAAGAATTTTCCAGTTAATCTTGATCATGTTATCTAGCTAATGATTAATTAAAAGATTTATATATTCCTCTTACTCTGATCGATGTGTGATCAGATTGTTAAAGAATCTGAAGATGAAGGTCATTATTTTAGATGAGTTAGATTATATAAGAGCTAAACTAATTTCAACAGAGGCCTTTCAAACTATAGTTATTGAGTGGAATCCGCCTAACTACGGATACTATATGGACGCATGCTATGGATAAAGAGTTTACATATGGCTGACTGGAAGCCGTATCCAATTGCTTCATGGACTGGACGCTATAAAAATAAAGAAGATTTTCTCAAAGACTATCCAGAATTTTAAAAATTATTCTTTAAAAATCTGGATATATCTCGGATACTCAACGATTTTACATAGGTGTTAGAAGGATTATAAATAAGTACTAGCACCTTCTTCATAAAGGATGTTGCTATGATACAGCTTATTATATCCAAAGTATCTCAATATAATCTGAGTAGTTACCGTTGGTTTACCGTCTCTAACAAGTCTAACACCGTCTATCTTGAGTCTCCTATTGTTTTCTATCGCTTCTATAATTGGGTTTAATATTTTATCTCCGTATTTGATAATTAGGTTTCTAGCGTTTTCAATCGACTTCTCTCTATCATTTGGCGCCATGTTATCTGGATACTTGAATCTAGACGTTATCTCCCTGAACCTAAATAGATCTATATTCCAAGAATGGAGTCTTATTTCCTTTTTAAGGAAGTAGCATGGAATAGGTTTATATGGCTCTTCTCTATAGCTTGATATCATATAGCATTCCCCAGGTTTTAAGTCTAGTATCTTTGAAGTTATGTATCTAGCTATCTCCCCATCATGTTCTTCGGCTAGTGGAGTAAACATATTTATGATGTATCTGATTTCATGTGGGTCTCCCAGGTTAAATACGAATTTCGTAGGTATGTTTGTATATAAAGTCTGTTTAATAGCTGATATAGCTTGATCGGCGATTAATAGCTGGATATTATATTTCCTCCCCTCTCTAATGATTCTCTCAATGATATACTCGTGATTTACATTATATTCTGGGGCTATCCTATGAACCTCATCTATGACGATATATAGCCTATCATCCTGTTTCCTCGGTCCAGTATAATAGTCGTATATGGCTTTGAGTGAGGCTAGTGTAAATAAGATCTTATCGCTATCATCTAGAATACTTAGATCGACTATAATGAGATTATACTCGTTTAAGTAGCTGGTTAAATCCCTTAGACCAGGTTCGTATAATCTAGGGTCGAGTAGTCTAATCCTCCTATATGCTGCGTATGCGCCTGTCTTCAAGTCTTTATCCTTAGAGTGGTTCATTAGATCCTTAAGCCTATCTAGAAGCTCTGAATGGCTATTTACTTCCTTTAATGTATTTAGGAGTATATTCTCTACATTTGGCGTGAATAACCCGTCTAAACCATATCTCAGTAGTGATAGTTCACGGTATAACTCTAGTATAGTCTTTCTACTGAAGTATCTATAGATATCTAGGCTTGTATTTATACCTGGATATAGTATCTTTGCATTCTCTAGGCTTGTGAAGTTTGATATCCAGTCGAATACAATACATCTATAGCTCCTGTCGATTATATACTCGATTAAATCAGCTAATGCAGTTGACTTACCCATCCCAGTACATCCAAATAACCCTATATGCCTATCTATCGGGATGTCTATACTTACATCCGGCCTGGTACTTCCATCAAAGTATATCCTATCCACCCTATACTTCAGTGGAGATGATTCTGTAAG
>Ga0190367_1001461_pt1 | contig 13640 bp, 14 predicted proteins | sample 4872181011_MG_FD_171838 | JGI IMG/M metagenome (GOLD analysis project Ga0190367, IMG submission 171838) | Hydrothermal vent microbial mat bacterial communities from Southern Trench, Guaymas Basin, Mexico - 4872-18-10-11_MG | ecosystem: Environmental > Aquatic > Marine > Hydrothermal vents >...
CGCAACGGGTAGATCAGATTTCCCGAACCAAATTAATAATTCTCTAGGATTCCCAGGTATATTTAGAGGAGTTCTTGATGTAAAGGCTAGAACCATCACAGATGATATGTGTATTGCGGCTGCAAACGCGCTAGCTGAATATGCTGAAGAAAAAGGTATTCACGAAGATTACATAGTACCTACTATGGAAGAGTGGGATGTTTATCCACGAGAAGCAGTCGCATGCGCATTGGAATCTATTAAGGAAGGAGTTGCTAGAGTTAAGCTGAGTAAACAAGAACTTTGGGAAAGAGCAACAACAATAATAAAAAGAGCTCGAGAAGCCACTCACCTACTAATGAAAGAGGGATTAATTCCACCGCCGCCAGAAGAAGAGGTATTAAAAAAATAGATTAATCTATTTCTTTAAAATTTCTTTATTTTGTACTTTAAAAAGAAAAATAAGAAAGATTAGACATCAATTACCATTCTTTCTTTGTCATAATCTGCTAGTTCAAATTCCCGCGTTAGTTTTATGGCCTCTCGGGGACAAGACTCCTCACATTGCGCGCAGTATAAACATCTACTGTAGATGAATTTTGGTCGTTTTTTGAGCTTTGTTCGTTCATCTTCTACCATTTCAATAGCTCCAGCTGGACAGTCTCTAGAACATAAGCCGCATCCGATACATTTCTCTATGTTAAATTCGATTTTTCCACGGTACCCTTCTGGAACCTCTACCTTAACAAAAGGATACATTTCAGTGGCTGGTTTTTTAGATATGTGGTTTAGTAATTCTTTTTCAAGTGTCCCAGGAACAGGCATTTTAGATTACCCCCAAAAATATGAGAAGTTGGACAGCTAAGATTTGTAGTACTGCAAATGGTATGAGATATTTCCAGAACCCTCGAACCACTTGATCTATTCTGTATCTAGCAAATAAGGATCTAAGGTTGCTTAGGATAAACATTACTACTAGGGTTTTAATTATGAACCATATTGTGTAGAATACTGGCTCTAAACCTGGGATTGATGGTCCATATGGGCCGCCAAGAAAGAGAGCCACAGCAAGTCCCGAGACAAAGACCATTTTTAGGTCTGTTGCAAGCCTGAAAAAGGCTAATTTTTTACCGCTATATTCTACTTGCCAGCCAGCTACAATTTCAGTTTCTGCTTCTGGAACGTCAAATGGAATTTTTTCCAATTTTGCAAGAGAGCTTATGAGATAGATTATAAATGCGACTGGTACGATAACTATTAGGGGTAGCTTTAACGTGTTTACTTGATATGTAACTATGTTGACAATTTCTAGGCTTCGTGTAGCGAGAGCTACTGAGATTACGGATAGAGCAAATGGTATTTCGTAGGCAACGAACTGTAGTCCAGTTCTCTCTGTACCGACGATTGAGAATCTGTTGCCAGAGAAGTACCCAGCGAACATTATTAACAGTCCAAATACTGTGGAAATGAATAGTACAAGCAAGAGGTCTCCTGGTAAACTTAGTATCCCGGATAGTGAGGCTATAGGTATAAATAGCAACGTAAACAGTGACACGACAAGTGTCAGTAGGGGTGTTACTGTAAACCCAAATTTATCAGCTCCAGCAGGTGTAATATCTTCCTTTGCGAGTAGTTTTATGAAGTCAGCAAAGGGCTGAAGTACACCTTTTGGCCCTGTTAGTAGAGGCCCGATTCTATTTTGGAATCTGGCATATAGTTTTCTGTCAAACCACTCCAAGAACCAACCGTAAGCAATACAGAAAAGAGCTCCTGGAAACAGTATAAATTTTAAAATTAAAATGAGTAGTTCTATTGTTTCCATCTTTCCCTCACCACTTCTTTACCATGTTCCTTATACCATTTAATTGAATATATTCTTAGTTGTTCCTTGTCCCAAACCCATGTTTTTTCAGAATTCTCATCTATGAAGAGTGCACGATCCATACATGCGAAGCAAGGGTCAATTCCAGCGAGCACTATGGGTATGTCGGCGATGTATCCTCCTTTAAGCATTTCGGCAACTGGAAGCAAGTTGGCAAGTGTTGGTGTACGAACTTTAAGTCTTTCAGGTTTATCAGTGCCATTTGATTTTATGTAGTATAAGAGTTCGCCTCTTGGCGCTTCAACTCTTCCAAGAACTTCGTTTTCAGCTATTTTACGAGCAAATTTAGTTCTTATTTCTCCTGAAGGCAAGTTTTCAAGTATCCATCGACTCATTAAAATGCTCTGAATAGTTTCGTCAACACGTACAAGAATTCTAGCAAGCACATCGCAAGTGTCGTAAACTATTACCTCAAAGGGTACTTCGTCGTACGCTCCGTAAGGATCATCTCTACGTATATCCACGTCAACTCCAGATGCGCGAGCTGTCGGACCGACTGCATTAAGTTTTAATGTTTTTTCTTTTGATAATATTCCTACGTTTGCAGCCCTAGCTAGGATTGTTTGTTCTTTCATGCAAACTTCTTTATAGTATTTTGTTCTTTCCTCGAGTACATCTAGTCCTTTTAATATTTTATGTTTTAATTCATCTGAAATGTCTCTACGAACTCCTCCCACAGTACTCATCGCGTAATTTACTCTATTTCCTGAGATCATTTCTAGTAGACTCATGACTACTTCTCGATCGCGCCAAATTAACATGAAGAGCGTATCAAATCCTATTTCATGTGCGGCGACGCCAAGCCATAATAGGTGACTGTGAATACGTTCTAATTCCCAGATTAACGTTCTAATATATACTCCTCTGGGAGGAGCAGTAATACCGGCGAGTTCTTCGACCGTTTGAGCGTAACAACCTTGATGTGCAGCACTACAAATACCGCAAATTCTTTCACAGAGATATAAGTTCTGAATATAGGTTTTTGATTCCGCTAGTTTTTCAATTCCCCGGTGAGTATAACCTATTCTAAAATCTACATCTATAACTTTTTCTCCATCAACAGTGAACGTGAAGTTTTCAAATTCTTTAAGGGCCGGGTGCTGTGGGCCTACGGGTATTTTAAACACTCGTTTTTCTTCAACTTCTTCTTCCAACATTTTCACCTCCCAGAATATTATTTAACTTGCTCAGGTTTCCAGTCCTTTCTGAGCGGATGAACTCCTTCAGGCCAGTCTTCGGGTAGCAATAGACGTTTAAGGCTTGGATGACCTTCGAATGTTACCCCGATAAGGTCGTAAACTTCTCTCTCATAAACGAGTGCTGACGGAAAGATATCTGAGACTGTACCGATTTTTGGATTGGACTTGGGAATCTCTGTTCCTATTGTTATACTTAACTTATTTTTAGGCTCTAGAAGATGATATAAAAGTTCTATTTTTTCGCCCTTATCTACTCCACTTATAGTTGATAAATGATAAGCATTCCACTTTTCCAATGCATATTTTAATGCTTCTTTATAAGCATCCATTGTTACCCTTACGAAAACTCGACCTTTACGTTGAACATAGCCGTCTACAAATTTATCTCCCAGAAACTTCTTGAGATTTTCAAGCACTTGATTTTCAAGTGTCAATTCCTCACTCATTTTTACCTCCCCTTCCTCACAATTTTTGTAATTTTTCTAATAACTTTACAACTCCGTGAATTATCGCTTCCGGTTTAGGTGGACAACCAGGCACAAAAACGTCAACTGGTATCACTTCGTCTACTCCAGCTACTACACCGTATCCTCCACGGAAAACTCCCCCAGTCATGGTGCACGTGCCTACGGCCAAGACAAATTTCGGATCTGACATTTGATTATATATTCTTACCAGTCTCTTCTTGGTCTGTCTGGTTACTGGTCCCGTTACTACTAGTACATCTGCGTGTCTAGGACTTCCTTTAAGGAGAATTCCAAAACGTTCAACATCAAATCTGGGGGTTAGCGCTGCGATAACTTCGATATCACATCCGTTACAGCCGCCAGAGTTGTAGTGAATTATCCAAGGAGATTTTATTCTGGCCCATTTCACAAGTTTACCTAATACTGCCATTTCTACCACCTTGGTATTTGCAAAAGGGTTAGGAAAACTATGATTGCATATGCTGCAACCACATAAAACGAAAAGGAGAACATGGATAATGCTAATATAAGAGTTGCTATTTCGAAAAGCACAAAGAAGGCAATGTAGTAAAAGTTATGAATATACATCTGGATCTTTTCGGGTGGGTAGTCTTCACCGCACGCGTAGGGAGCAGTTTTTTCAGGGTTTTCCTCGCTTGGAGGAGCTATTTTTTTCCCTAGAAGGTAGAATACGACTGCTATGAACAAACAAATTAATAGTCCGACCCAAGTTGCTAAGGCTTGCATATCACTAAACCTCCAGCAGTCCTAATACTCAGCCAACTACTAACTTCATTCATCTAATAAAAGTGTATCGATTGGATAAAGATGAATCCCTATTAAATTCTGTCACAAATATAATGATGGATACGCAGTCTATTAATAAATTTCCTAATATTATAATAATTATGCAATTTACGAATTTGTAAATAGCAGCTATGTTAGTTTTAAATTAGAGGTAGGATTGAATTAAGACCCATATGTTATCTTATTCTTATTGTGTATTAACATTCTAAGTGTTGAATGTTAAGCCCATTGTTTTGCATACTCTTGCTGTAACTCAATTTTGTGAACATTATACGCTATTACTTAAGACTTATTCAACTACACCTTACTAAATTCACAGATTTATGCGATATAAACGAGAGGAAGAATGTGAGTCTAGTTTTTAATAATTTTACTTTTTAGTCTACAAAATGAACATATTTCTGTCGATGTTGGCATTCCACATAGCTTGCAGGTAGTTAACTCTTTTTCTTCTTCGATTTTTTGCTTGTTTTGTAGTATGGGTTTGAGTTTCTTGTGGAACCCTCTAACCATGGTTAGAATTGCGCCTGGCCTTATGCTCTCGAGTTGAATTAAAATATTTTTTAACTGCAACGTAGATGCTTCTTTTGCATATGGGCAAGCTATATCAATATATTCCAGATTTTTGAACGTCACGTAAAGAGATATCTCATCTTCGTAAATTTCGAAGAGAGGTTTTACTCTGCCTATAAGTAGCTTATTGAATGTTGGCTGAATTGGAGACAGTCTGGAGAGAAGTTTAATATCCATGTTTACGAAGTTTTGAAGGATAAAAGATGCTTCGTCGTTGAGGTTATGCCCAGTTGCAACCTTATCAGCTGATAATTCAATAGCTTTTCTATTAAGTACATATCTTTTAATTAAGCCACAAACAGAACAAATAGGTCTTTTTAATCGCTTAGAAAAAACATCATCTAACGAAAAGCCATATTCATTTTTTATTTTTACTGTAATGAGATCTAATCCAAGTTTTTCACAGTTTTTCCTAGCTATCTCACCGCTGAGTTGAGAATATTTGTTAAGTTGAATTCCTAGGTCTATGAAAAGCGGTATAATTTCAAATTTTAATTCTTTTTGTAAATCTTTAAGTATGTGAAGAAGGGCGATGCTATCCTTTCCACCGCTAACACCAAGAAGAATTCTCTCCCCCTCCTGAATCATTCTGTACTTTTTTACAGTTTTGAATACTCTTTTCTCAAGATATTCCACAAAGTGTTTCTTGCACAGCGGAAGACCAGAGTATTTTATCGTCGTCGCAGCGAATTCGGAGCAAAATCTACAAAACTTACGTCGCATCTTAACCTCCAACCTTAATAACATCGTCTACAAATAAATCCTACATCCACCTATAATTTTCTATTTTCTTAGAGTACGAACATAATTATTTTGTTTCGAAAAAGCAAGAAGTACAGAACCGTATGGAACTTAGAAGAATATTTGGACAAAGAAAATGAGAAGATTACTAGAGCTAGTAATGTTTACTATTTGAAATTAAGGTTAGAAAAAACTTAGAATATTGACCAAACTAAGACATTGTTTGTAACTAATTTAAGTTATTAAGTTAAGTAAAGAAAGAAAAGAAATTTTTGTATGTCAGAGTTATTATAATATGTTAACTTAGTTTATGCTCATTCTCATTATTAAATACGCATAGAGACTTAACCTAAATAAATCAATGAAAAATAATATAGTCATTAAAAGGGTAAATAAAAGACACTTTATGTTTTGAATAGAACATTTGCTACACTTACACGGAGTTGTTCTCGTACTCTTTCAAGTCTTGCTTCAAAAGTGTTATCTAGTGTAAAGGACTGATCTAATGATCTGACTATTGCTCCTCCAATACTTTTGACTTTGTCCTTTGAGATAACAATTGAGGTTGCTGTTCCTGTTTGTTTTTCGATCTCTTTAGCTATTTTAGATAGATCTGGCTCTATATTTGTGTTTTCCGATAGAAGAACCTCTAAGTTACCTCCACCTATCGTTATTGCGGCATCTTTGATTAAGTTTTCTAGGACCTCTTTATATTCTGGGGTTTGACAAAATTCCTTTAGCCTTTCCAGAGCTGTGTCGAAAGCATTTGATATAACTTCTTCTTTTGCGTTAAGTAACTTCAATCTAGCTTCTAGCCTTGCTTCCGACATTATACGGCGAGCGCGAGCTTCTGCATCCGCTTTTCGTCTATTGATTATTTCATTGACTTCTTTTTCAGCTTCCCTTTTAGCTTCATCGAGTATTTTTCGGGCTTTTTCTTTCGCTTTTGCAATTATTTCTTCGGCCTTTGCCTTTGCTTCATTAATAATTATTTCTTCGATTTTTTCTATTTGCTCGCTCAAGCATTTCACACTCCAATTATGGTGTTTATGATTAATTTTATCGCATCTTCAAATTTTTTCTTCGAGTTGGTTTTTAGTTTTTCAGCGTCTTCTTCCGCTTTTTTGACTATAATTTTTGCCTCTTCTTCTGCCCTTGCCAAGATTTCTTTCCAAACTTTTTCTGCTTCAATTTCGGCATTTTTCAGCATTGTTTCTCTCACATTTTCTGCTTCTTTCTTTGCTTGTTTGACTATCTCCTCAGCCTTTTTCTCTGCTTCGCTAATTATCTTTTTCGCTTTTTCTTCAACCTCGCTTATTAATTCCACAGCTTTACTAGCCAATTTAACCCCCTGCATTAAACTTTAATAATGAATTTTTAAGGGAGGCCAAGTACTAAATTGTGTTTTAACTCCACCCTTTTAAGCATTAGGGCGAAAACTTTTTAGGTTATAATTCCAATTAGACACTGCACAGCGCGACAGCAAATCGGGCGAGGTATGGAAATGGGCTCGGAATTTGTTGTTGAAGTTGCGTTAATTGCGTTTTTAATTATATTTGCGCTCCTAGCCGTCGAACTAAAGAAGTTAGCGTATGCAGTTGTTTCTCTTGGGCTCATGAGTACAGTTTTGAGCATAATCTTCTACGTACTCTACGCTCCATACGTGGCAGTTATTAATCTTCTAGTATATGCTGGTGCTGTCATCGTACTTTTCTTAGCAGTATTAAGTTTAATGAAGCCAGGTGAAGAAGGGGGAAAAGAGAAAAAATACGATATTATTGCAGAGATTTCAGGAGGAGTTCTTTTTATAATTATAGCCGTTATTTTAGTGCAAGTATTGATTACAAGTTACATAGGTCTTCAGTTTGTCTACGGGAAGGCCTTGAACCTGCCCGAACTCGTATCTTTCCAGGATATTTTAAAGAACGTTGCTCAATCCATATGGCAAGTAAGGGTAATAGATGTTTTAATTCAGGCAATGGCGTTGTTTGTAGCTGGTTTGGGTGTAGCTGCACTATTTAGAAGAGAAAGGGGAGAGAAAGAATGATAGGGTTAAACTGGTACTTGAGTGCATCTGCAATACTTTATTTGATAGGATTGTATTGTTTAGCTACTAAAAGAAACCTTATTAAAATGATAATAGGCATTGAGATACTGATCAATGCTGCTCACCTAAATTTCATTGCACTTAGCACAACGACTGCAGGGCTTGATCCCCTAGCCCGCACCTATGTTATAATTTCCATTGGTGTTGGTGCAGGAGTAATAGCTCTAGCGCTTTCGCTTACACTTCTTGTGTATCGACACTATGGAACTCTTGATGTTAGGAAAATGAGAAGATTAAAATGGTAGGAGGGCTGTTAAGCTATGCTACCTCTAGCACCGTGGCTATGTTGGGGTATTCCTATAATAGGAGCAATTTTAACGCCTCTTTTAGCTAAAATTGGCCATAAGGCAAGAGACTATGGAGCAGTTCTATTCAGTATAGTCGGCTTTATATTTGGTCTTTCAATGATACCCGATATTTTTGCCGGGCAAGTCGTAAACTGGTTTACTGGCGAAGTACTCGGTAGCATTCCCTACGAGTCAAAAGTGATGTGGATTTCCAAATTAGGTATTGAAATGGGAGTTCTCGTTGACCCACTCAGTGTATTTATGGCAAACATTGCAGGCGGTCTCGGTGCCCTGATCATGGTTTATGCACTAGGATACATGCATGGAGACCCGGACTTAACCAGATACTGGTTCTTCAAGAACTTCTTCATTGGGGGAATGGTACTTCTAGTTATATCCAATAACTTCCTACAAATGTTTATAGGGTGGGAAATCGTTGGACTGTGTTCATATGCCTTGATAGGTTTCTGGCATAAGAAGAAGGAACCCAGTCCAGTTCCAGACTACAAAACCGAGGGCGAATACAACGCTATGTGTGGAATGAAAGCTTTCATTACAACACGTGTAGGAGATGTAGCCCTCCTAATAGCAATATTAACAATATATGCTTCAACTCTAAAAGCAGGACACCCAACGTTTAACTTTTTAGAACTTAAAGAAGAAGTAGAGTGGGCAAGACTGCTTGTAGCAAGCGGGATGTTAATACCGACAGTAATATTACTCTTCGGTGGACCGATAGGTAAGAGCGCACAATTCCCACTACATGTATGGTTACCTGAAGCTATGGCAGGTCCAACAACAGTTTCTGCACTTATACACGCTGCAACGATGGTAAAGGCCGGTGTTTACCTAGTTGCTCGAGTACTACCAATATTTGTTGAAGTATTTAAAGTAATTAACTTTACTAGCGCCTTATACACATTTTCAATGATAGTTGCATGTATAGGTGCTTTTACAGCTTTTCTTGCTGCAACAATGGGAATGGTGGCAAGAGAGGTCAAAAAGGTATTAGCTTATTCAACAATTTCACAAATAGGGTACATGATGCTTGCACTTGGAATAGGAGGGCTAATAGGTTACGTTGCTGGTGAAATAGCTGAAGGATACTACGCTGGAACATTCCACTTAATGTCGCATGCAGTTTTCAAAGCTCTCTTGTTCCTTTCGGCTGGTGCTGTTCTCCACGCTACTGAAACGAAAGACATGTTTGAAATGGGAGGATTAAAGCAATACATGCCGATAACATACAAATGTATGCTTATTGGCGCCCTGTCACTTGCTGGTATACCTCCTCTCAGCGGTTTCTGGTCAAAAGAAACGATATTTGATGCTGCTTGGGTTCTTGCACATGAAGCATATGATCACGGTTACACTCTTATTGGCACAACTGGATACATTCTATTGTTCCTAGCGGTAATAACCGCCGCAATGACATTATTCTACAGTATTAGAATGATAGCTATAATATTTATATGGCCAGAAAGTGAGTATCTTAAGGAAAGAGAACGAAAGGGAGAACACGTACATGAAGCTCCTCCAGTGATGTGGGTCCCGTTAGCTGTTCTAGCTGCTGTATCAGTTATAGGCGGCTTATTTGCCCCAGCATTCCAAGTATTTATGTTTAAAGGCTGGGAAGGAATAGAGATTCATGCTACGGCAGAAATCTTCATAAAAACTGTGGCTTCGCCAACAATCTTCATGACATTGGGTGCTTTTGCCCTTGGGGGAATTCCTGCATATTACTTCTACTGGAGCCGCAAAGTAGATCCAGGAGAATTCTTGGAGAAACATGGATTCTTTAAGGCTGTGCATAGCTTCTTCTATAATAGATGGTATATCAATGATTTCTACATGAAAGTGATTGTTGGAGGTTTCATAAAATTTAGCAACACGGTTTACAAGTTCTTCGAACAAGGGATCGTTGACAGATTTAATTACGCGTTGGCATGGGTTGTACGTAGTTTCAGTCAAGCGTTTAGAAAGACGCATACCGGCGATTTAAACTATAATATGATCGCTGTAATGCTGGGTGTAGTTGCAATACTATTACTATTACTCTTCGGATAAGGAGGGGAAAAGAATGAGTGGTCCGCTCTTAATCACGGTTGTGTTGCTTATTGTTGGTGCACCAATAGTTTATGCTGTAGGTAAGGGATCAACAAAAGCTGCTGGATGGCTAGCGTTTATTTTCTCGCTGATATCTCTAGCAATATTTTCACTATCTGTAGTACCTACGGTTCTTAAAGGAAACTTATGCGTTGAGAAGTATACATGGGCTGAAATGTTTGGCGCACCATTTCTAACCTTCGGGTTACGAGCAGATAATCTAAGTACTCCCATTGTAGGGATAATATTGCTATTATGTACGCTGGCAACACTATATTCTATAGAGTACATGTCACACGAACATAATCAAGAACTCTACTTTGCACTTTTGCTTCTCTACATAGCAGGTATGGTTGGTGTTGTTCTAGCAACCAACCTAGTTCAATTCTACATATTCTGGGAATTGATGTTAATCCCTTCATGGTTACTAATTGCCCGCTGGGGAACATCAGAAAAAGCCCAGTTAATAGCCTTTAAGTATTTCATGTTCACCCACCTAGGCGCGATATGTATACTTCTAGGCATTGCAGCCACGTGGAGTCTTACAGCAACATTTGATTTATATGCGGCAGAAATGGCTAGTGGTATAGCGGCAGCTCCAGCTTCAACTCTTAAACTGATAGTAGCCCTATTTATGCTAGGGTTTGCAGTAAAGATGGCGCTATTCCCGTTACACAACTGGTTACCAGATGCCCATGCAGAAGCCCCTACCCCAATCAGTGTTATTCTTTCAGGAGTAATGATCGAGTGTGGAACCTATGCAGTTGCTAGAATTCTCCTAACATTCTTTGGAACGATATTCGTTATATACACCACCGTGTTCATGACTATAGCTGTTATAACGATGATCTACGGAGGCGTATTAGCTCTAGCTCAAAAAGACCTCAAGAGACTATTTGCATGTTCAAGTATATCACAAATGGGCTACATGTTTCTGGGCTTAGCATCAGCTACAACATATGGAATAACTGGCTCAATGTTTCACATAGTAAACCACGCTATTTGCAAGGGTCTTCTCTTCATGGTTGCCGGAGTTCTAATGCATCAAATTGACCCAATAAAGGGTAGAGATATGGATAAGCTTGGAGGATTAGCTGGAAAAATGCCAGTAACAGCAACAATAACACTAATAGCTGGATTGTCAATAGCGGGAACTCCGCCTCTCAACGGTTTTGCCAGCGAGGTCTTAATATTTGCAGGTGCCTTTTCATCAGGGCACATTCTACTTGCAGCGCTAGCTGTAATATCCACCGTAATAACAGCTGGCTACATACTTTGGATGATAAGAAGAGTGTTCTTCGGCCCACCAAGAGAAGAGTTTGAAAACGTTAAAGATCCGCCTTTAACCATGTTAGCACCCATGGCTTTTCTGGCTTTCCTTGCAATACTATTAGGCTTCTACCCTGATCTTGTATTAAGAATATTAGTTCCAGCTGCTGAAGAAATAGAAAATTTGATCGGTGGTTAAAATGGCGCAGGAAGTATTGTTACCCCTATTAATACCATTTGTAGGCGCTATTGTGATCCCACTACTCAGTATGCTTCTTAGAAAAATGGGCATTGAGAAAGTCAGGGATTATATTGCAGCTTTGATAGCGCTAGGAACAATCGTGTCAGTGGTGAATCTTTACCAGACCATTTCTGAGCAGGGTGTACTCACATTTTATTACCTCTTCGAGCCTCCTACAGGGGCTTGCCTTAGGGTTGATATGTTAAGCTGGTTTATGTCTCTTGTCTTCAGCAACTTAGGTTTTCTAGTAACAATATACAGTATTGCATATATGGAGAAGGATACTGGACTCGACAAATATTATGCGCTTCTATTGGCTCTAATCGGTGGAATGAATTTAGTAGTATATGCTGGAGATCTGTTTACACTCTTTGTTGCTTGGGAGTTAATGAGCTTATCAAGTTACACGCTTGTTTCGTTCCGAAAAGAAACATGGGAACCTGTGGAAGCAGGCTTCAAATACCTTGTAATGTCAGCTTTTGGCTCCGCTACCATACTTTATGCAATATCACTCATATATGGGCTTACTGGAACACTTAATTTCGAAGCTTTACATCAAGCTTTACTAAGTGCAGAAACAAATCCATCCCTATACATTATAATAGGTATGCTAGTGATAGGCTTTGGGGTTAAAGCATCGATAGTACCATTGCACACTTGGCTACCAGATGCGCATCCAGCTGCACCCAGCTCAATTAGCGCTATGTTATCGGGAGTAGTCATTAAGAATGGTGTATATGGTATCTTACGTATCTTACTTCTCGCCTTTCCAGTTACAGTGTTGGATTATGGAACAATAATTGCTGCTTTCGCGGTTTTAACCATGACCGTGGGCAACGTAATGGCACTGCTTCAAGAAGACATCAAAAGATTGTTAGCATATTCCAGCATAGTGAACATAGGGTATATTTTTGCAGGTTTATCTGTGGGGATGATGAATGGCGTAGGTGAAGCAGCAGCTACAATAGGTGTGGCTGGAGGGCTTCTCCACATACTTAACCATTCCATAATGAAGGGGATGTTATTCCTTTGTGCAGGGGCTTTCATTCACGAGTTAGGTACCAGAAACTTGGATGAGCTTAAAGGTATAGGACGTAAGATGCCTGTTACTGCGTTCTGCTTCTTTATGGGATGTTTAGCTATTGCAGGAGTTCCAGGGCTAAATGGATTTGTTTCAAAGTTTATGATAATATGGGGAGCTGTTGAGGGCAAACAGCTGGTGCTTGCAGCTTTAACTCTTATTAACAGCGCTTTCTCGGTGGTCTATTATTTGCGATTGATACACATCATAATATTTGCTGAACCAAGGAAGGAAATGGAACATGTAAGTGAAGCTCCGCTGTCCATATTGATACCCTTAGTTATCCTGACTATTCAGATAATCTTCATAGGTATTTGGTGGAAACCGGCGGTAGAAATTGTTGAGAAGGCGGCAGAAGCTGTACTCAAAATGTAACATTTTTAATTCCTATTATTTTCTTTAGTACGGTGAAGAAAAGTGAGTAGTGTAGCGAAATATGCTTATATAAATGCGAAAGTCGGAGGAATGATGGGTAGATTACTTACCAAGGAAGCTATAGATTCTTTGATTGGTGCTGAGAGTTTCCAAACCATGGTAAGACTATTGGAGCAAAGCCCTTACGGTCCAAGACTAGCTGAGCTACCTTTTGAAGAAATAAATTCAAGAAGTCTAGATAGGGTTTTCTCCGAAGACTTTATAGAAGCTTTTAATGCTGTTTACAGGTCTTCTCCTAACAAAGTACGGACATTCCTAGATAATGTACGGATGAAATTTGAGGCTAGGACACTTAAGACTCTTATAAGGGTTAAGGTTGCAAATTTACCGTTAGAAGAAGCTATGCGATATGTAATACCTGTTGGTACTCTTACGATGGATTTATGTGAGGAATTGTTAAGGAAGAAGAATTTAAGAGAAATGGTTGATGCTATTCCAATTAAAATCTTTAAGGAAGCTATAAAAG
>Ga0190367_1001462_pt1 | contig 13631 bp, 12 predicted proteins | sample 4872181011_MG_FD_171838 | JGI IMG/M metagenome (GOLD analysis project Ga0190367, IMG submission 171838) | Hydrothermal vent microbial mat bacterial communities from Southern Trench, Guaymas Basin, Mexico - 4872-18-10-11_MG | ecosystem: Environmental > Aquatic > Marine > Hydrothermal vents >...
ATGCAGAAGACCTCTACATCGGGCTCCTCATCAGGCTTTCCCGGAAAGACCAATTGACTCCACCTATACGCTATGTCTGGAAACTGTGGATCGCAGTATAATCTACATCTCAACTCGACCCTCGACCCGGGCTTTCCGACGATCCCATCGACCTTGATCAATGGTCCTTGGACTAAAATATGCTCTAAAACCCTAAGCATTAAGATCTTATGCTCATACCTCAACTCGTCATCGCTGTTTATCACCATGGTTCCGGACGCCGATCTGTGCCAGATGTTTGAGGCCCATCCCCAAGCCCCATTCCTATATCGAACTCCATAGAGCTTAGCTCGCTCGAATAGGTCGCTTGGATTGTCTAGAATCGGCTTTATCCCACAGCTCTCCTTCAACCTAATTATCCGCTTAAACGCCTCCTTAAACCCCTCGATAGTTATCTCATCGATCCTCGGAAGCACGGTCTCCGACTCCGCCCCAACCACGGCATCAATCTGCTATTGCCTCCTAATATTAATTTTTTAGTCAGCTTATATAGAGATATTTATGAATTTTTCATTAAAAAGGCCATTTTCCATCAAATTATAGATTTTTGCCATCATTATCTAAAATCCTGTTCTGGATACTTAGCCTCTATCTAAAGAAACATAGGCTCTCTCGACCTTGAAAATTTTGGTTAGGGATTTTAAGGCTCTTCATGTTCATTCAACCTCCTCTTAGGCTTCTTCGGCATGAGCCCATGCGCGGCCGTTATGCCGAGACCGAGACCCGCGGTTGATAGGGCGTAAGAGAATAGTGAGAGGAAGAGGCTACTCGCTATGACCTTAATCACCATTAAGAAGGATAATATGAAGCCAGCTAAGATGAGTACGGCGCCGAGGACTATCTCCAAGAAGATTTCATCTCTCTTGGACATAGAGCCAACAGCTCACGAAATGATTCCTCTCATACTCAATTTCAGGAGGCTCTTTTTCATCGCATAATCCTTTGATCTTGTGGACGCATCTCGGATGGAATCTACAACCCTTGGGTGGATCGATTAGGCTTGGAGGTTCTCCCGGAGGAAGCTCCCTGATGATGAATCTATTCCTAGCGTCTGGATCTGGGATCGCGGCGAGAAGCGCTCTGGAATACGGGTGCAGGGGATTTTTGAGAAGCTCTTTCACCGGAGCTTTCTCCACGATCTTTCCAGCATACATGACGAATATCCATTCTGAGAAGTAGCGTGTTGTGGAGAGGTCATGGGTGATGTAAATTATACTTATATCGTGTAATTTTTGAAGCTTCTTGAGTAGTGTTAGTATCTCGATTCTAACCGATGCATCTAACATCGACACGGGTTCATCGGCAATTATCAGCTTTGGGTTTAGGATCATCGCCCTCGCGATGACGACCCTTTGCTGCTGGCCCCCGCTCAGCATATGCGGATACTTGTTCAGGAAGTCCTCGACCGGCGTCAACCTCACTTCTGTTAAAGCTTTGTAAATTCTCTCACGCCTCTCTCTCTTGTCCACCTTGTTTATGATCATCGGCTCTTCTAGAATTCGCTTGACGGTCATGAAGGGTGGTAGGGCTCCAAAAGGATCTTGTTGAACAAAGCCCGTCTGTCTTCGATACCATTTCATCAGCTTCTTATCAGAATTCACGATCTCCTTACCATCGAATATTATCTTTCCGCTGGTAGGCTCTTCAAGTCCTAGGATTGTCCTGCCGAGCGTGGTCTTCCCGCATCCGCTTTCCCCAACGAGTGATATGGCTTCCCCTCTTCTTAGGTCGAAGCTCACGCCATCTAGGGCCTTGACATAGACGGTCTTCCCAAAGATGCCCTTTCTAATGGAATACCATTTTCTGAGGTCTCTCAAGGAGAGCAGTATCCTATCTCCCGCCACGCTACACCACCTCACCTAGCATAGAGCCAACACCTGACGTAATTTCCATCTTTCAACGATACTAGAGGCGGTTCCTCCGAGCACTTCTCTGTTCTGAAGGGACATCGATCGGCGAATCTACATCCTTTCGGGGGATTTATCAAGCTCACTGGAGAGCCGGGGATATACTCTGGTTGCTTGTCCTCTCTTAGGGATGGGACGCTTGCCATGAGCTTCTGCGAGTATGGGTGGAGGGGGGATTTATAGAAGCTTTCCGCGTCGTTTAACTCTACTATCTGCCCTCCATACATGACCGCCACCCTGTCCGCGAGCTCGCTGGATATGCTCACGTCGTGGGTGATCAGTATGAATGTGAGATTAGACTCCCTCTTTATCCTCTTAAGCATGTTCATGATGCTGGCTTGAATTAAGACATCGAGCGCGGAGGTGGGCTCGTCCAATATCACTATCTCCGGATTCATTATCAACGCCATGGCTATGATCACCCTCTGCCTCATCCCACCGCTTAATTCAAATGGATATCTATCCATGAAGGCTTGGGGGATTCCGACGAGAGAGAACAGTTCCCTAACTTTTTCGAGGGCTTCCTTCTTATCTACAGACTTGTGGATTAATAGTGGTTCGGCGACCTGTTCACCTACTTTGACGACGGGGTTTAGCGAGTTTAATGCGGCTTGTGGAACCATGGAGATCTTTTGCCAGCGTATAGTCCTCCTAAACTCCTCATCGTTCAGCTCCATCAAGTCCAAGCCATCTAGATAGATGTGTCCCTTGAAGAGCTCGACGTTCCTCGGCAGAAGCCTTATCAAACACTTAGCTAGCGAGCTTTTCCCGCAGCCCGATTCGCCTATCAGCGCTAAACTCTCCGCCTTCTTCATGCTGAAGGATACGCCGTCAACCGCTTGAAGGGTGCCCATCCTTGTCCGATAATACAGGTATAGGTCTTCGACTTTAAGGAAGCTCATACCTCCTTCAACCTCGGGTTGAATATCTTGTCTAGGGAGAGGCCTAGGAGGGCGAATCCGAGGGCGGTTAAGATCAGCAGGAAGGATGGTTCAAGAACCCAATAGAAGTATCCCTTATAGAGGGCTCCCGCAGAGAACGCGTCGTCTATTATCTTACCCCACGTTGGAGCGACTGGGTCTCCGAGCCCAAGTATTGCCAGCGCGGCCTCGAGGAAGACGAAGTCAGGGACCGAGAGCACTAGAGAGGGGATTATTGTGGGCAGGATCTTGGGGATTATGTAGAGGAAGATTATTCGCAGACTGCCCGCCCCATAGGATCTCGCCGCGTCGATATAAGGAAACTCCTTCACTTGGAGGAATACGGCTCTATAGGTTTTAACCCCAGAGCCGAAGATGCTCAACGCGACGATCACGAGGAGCATAGTCCATATATTAAGCTTATAGAATACGGCGATCATTATTAGAATTGGCAGAAACGGTAGGGTCATGTTTATCTCGGTGAGCCTCTGGAGAATGAAGTCGACACGGCCTCCGAACCAAGCGCTCGTTGCCGCAATGATCATCTGCAGCACGGCTATGGAGAGGGCGGCGATCATCCCGAAGGATAGCGCTATCGGTGTCCCCCATAGGAGCGCTATCATTAAATCTCTTCTGAGGTGGTCGGTTCCCGCCATCCCGTGAACTTTCCCATACACTACTAGCTTCACGTTTACATCGGAATCTTTCTCAAATAACATTCCCTCAATTGCCATGCGATACTCTCCCTTCAACGGGGAGACCGTTTCTCTCTTCAGAATAGATGCATCCTCTTTTGCGAACAGTGCTATCTCGGGAGCTATTCCATACTCTGGCTCTTTTCCGAGCTTCCCCCGTATATGGTTTATGAACATCTTCACCAGCTCCTCATCATTTGAGATATAGTAGGCGCCTTTCTCGCTGAGCGTGAGATCTTTCAGTTTAAATTTTTCTCCATTCGGCTTCACCCAATAAACCGTTAACTGTGGGGGCGTGCTCGTGAATTTCGAAGAGTAGAATAGGTTTATCTCGCTGGGGAAATCATCGTACTTGTAATTGAATGTAAACTCCATTATCACCTTACTCATAGTCTTTCCGAAGGGCACGACGATCTTCGTAACTCCTCTCTGTTTCTCGGCCGTGTTCAAGATTATCGTCTCCGGAAGCTTCTTTGGTAGGAATAAATTCATCCACGATGGAAGAGCATTTCGCGGATTATCGAGCCAGATCCCCTTCCCAGCCTGCCAGAGATATGTCGCCCGCTCATAGGGTATAGTGGTTATGGTGTAGATCGAGATTCCGACCAAGATGAGAAGGATTGCTATACCCGCCACTGCGGATTTATAGTGGAAGAGGTCTTTGAGGAACTGCTTTGCACGGCGTGAGAGGCTCGCTTCACGTCACCCCCAATCTTACGCGTGGATCTACTATCGCGTATACTATGTCGAGCACGAAGACGGTGACCGCCAGCAGGTAGGCGTAGATCACCACCGATCCAATTATCACGGGAGAGTCGAGCATGATCGCGGCCATGTATAGGAGGGTTCCTAGCCCAGGCCAGTTAAATACTCTCTCGGTGATCACGGCTCCCATCCAAGAGCTTATGAGGGTGAGGGAGAGATCCGTTATTATCGGAGGCAGAGTTGGCTTCAAGATATATCGCCGCTCTATTATCCTCGGAGGAAGCCCCTTAGCCTCCGCCATCTCAACGTAGTCCTCCTGCGAAAACATCAGGAAGAAGGTTCTACGTATATAGGTTTGTATGAAGGTGTATGCCACAAGCCAAGAGAGGACCGGTAAGATCATATGCTTTAAGACGCTTAGAGCATATTGAAATGTGTCTTTTGGCGGAGGTACATCTACAAGCCCGCCATAGGGGAGGATGTGGAGCGTGGCGGCGAATATCAATATCAGGAATATCCCATAGAACCAGCCCGGTATGGATGAGAGGGGTGAGAGGGCGACTATGAGCTTATCGAGCTTGCTCCCATATCTTCTCGACGCGTAGAGTCCGAGGGTGATCGAGATAAAGAAGAGAATTAGGTTTATGCTGGTGAATAGGAGGACTGTTGCGGGAAGTCTCTCTAAGATTATGTTTCGCACAAGCCTCGATCCAGTATCGCTCGTAAGGTATAAAGATCTCCCGAGATCTAAGGTTAGCGCCCTCACTAAGTATTGGTGGCTTCTAAATATGAAGGGAGTGTCTAATCCGAGGCGCTTTATCTCCTGCTGGTAAAGTCCTTCGATCAATTCCGCCTTCTTGCTGGGGGGCAGGTTTTTGTACGCGGGATTTTGGTTCACTAATACACCTACCCGGAAGCGGACCTCGCTCTTTATTATCTGATCCACATATCCCCCCATATTAGCTATGAGGATCGTTATATAGACGGCCACAACTACGACCGCGAAGAGACATATCCCTCTCAGCGCGGCGTATCGCAGCATCCGCTTATGTTCGCGTTTCAGCGTGGTCTCACCCCGATTTTCTCCAAGTGACTCTATCCGTAATAAAAAGTCCTAGATCTCTGCAATAAAAATCTTCATCAACTCTTAAATAAAAAGGGGAGTTTAGAAGGTCTACTTCTGCCTTCTCACTAGGGCTACTGCTGCGATCGCTATGGCTATTATGGAGATGATTATTGAGATCATCAGCATGGTGTTCAACGTCGAGAGCTGGCCCTTCAGAGATTCGACATCCGCCTCGAGGGAACTTACCGCGTCCTTCAGAGGCTGTATTCCCGCCTTCGCTCTCGCCTCAACCTCACCGAGCTTTCCACCGAGATAATCCTCTAGGCCGAGCGCCGTGAAGGAGGTCTCTTTGATGACTGGGATGCTGACGAGCTTCGAAGTCACGGCTACGAGGAGCTTAGTCGAACCCGGTGGGAGCGCTGAAGTATCGGCTGCGCTAAGCCCAACGGACCATAATCCATCCTCGACCGCCTTCGCCATGCCGACGGCCGCCACTCTGCCCTTAGCGTCCACGATTATGTATTTCACGGAATCGATATCGGAGATCTTATATGGCTCGCCCTTGAAGGTCACCTTGACGTTGAAGGCGGATCCTAGTCCAGAGATGACGTTGCTCGGGCCTTCGACCGCCACTTCAGGTATCTTAGGCTCCCCGAAGATCATCCATTTATCGGCGGTATCCGGATATTCTCTATTCGCCTTTATCGTGATTACGTGTGCGGTTGCGTCGACGCTCTCTAGATAGAATGGACCGTCTCCGATCCAGAAGTGCCCCTTCTCCTCATACCACTTCTTAAGGGCCTCATATCTGGCCACAGCCTCGTCTTCCGTGATATACTTTCCAAGCACCTCCTTGTATGGTATATACTTCGTTGCTATGGCTTCGTCGAGCATCCTCTTCAGGGTGTCTAAGGTTGCTCCAGTTATGTAGTTCAGTCTCTCGACTCCGAGCTTATCGGCCTTGGCGGCTGTGAAGGCAGCTAGCCCCTTCTCCTCGGCGAGGAGACCTATCGTTATCATGTGCCAAGGAGCCGGCCCATAATCTCCTCGTGGATAGAACCATAAAGCTACGTCATTGACTATCCACTCGGCGTCCGGGTAGACGTTATCGGTATAGAGTTCTAGGACGAGCGGTTTTTTGCTCACTATCTTGAATCCCTTGAAGTACTCCTTGAATGCCTTAAATGTCTCGAGGTAAGATTCGTCGAAGACCGCGCTGGCGTTGTCAGCCCTATCAAAGGTTATTATATAGTTGAATATGAAGTCGGCGAGCGAGATCTTCGTGCCATCATGCCACTTATGCTCGAATAGATCATCTCTGAAGTGTAAGACCACCTTAGCCTTGGCCGTGAGACCCTCTGGAGCGGTAAGTATCTTATGCTCCTTAGCATCCCAGCCATACCATGCGTCGGTTGGAACCTCTATCTTATCAACGAACTTGAGGGAGAGCCAGTCGAGCGTCTTGGTCACGGGGATTCCGCGCTTGACGTAGACCTCGGCCTTCACAACCTTTAGAGGCCAGTAGAGACCGGTGTATGGGTCGGGCATTAGCGGAGGATCATAGGTTGCTCGATAGATCATCGTGTCATAGACCCAGTCGCTTCCGCCGAGCGGGTTCCAGGGCTCGATCGGGATCTTAGCCTGTGTTACTATCTTCGCAGTTCCTCCAACCTTCCCCTCGAATTTCAGCGTATATGGCCACAGCCTGGCACCGTAGAATCCTCCAGCTAAGTCGCATGCTTGCTTAACCTCCTTTCTCGCCACCCAAGCGGTGAGGCTATTCACAAGCCATACTCTGACCGAGTCCTTCATCGATAGTTCAAGGGCCTTGGCCATAAGCTCGTTTCTCTCCTCCCAAGTTGCATAGTCCTTGGTCGCCAGTCTCTTAGCGATCTCATCGAACTCTGAAGCAGGCTTATATGCTTGCCAAAGTGGGACGGGCAATCCTCGAGGTGTGTAGAAGAAGTCGAAGTTATCTGACTCATCTCTGGCTATAGCTGTCGTCACCCATCCTCCGGTATAGATGTGCCACTTGCCTTCGGCTGGGTCTCCGAAGAGCCAGAGCGGGGCGGCCTCCTTGCTCGTCTTATACATCCTCTCAACCGTGAACCCGAGCTTCTCGAGCTGCGATGCGACATAATCTCCTATCTCCTTCCTCTCATCCTCAACTCTTATGATGAACTTTATTGTGACCGGCTTTCCCTTATACTGCCATTTACCATCGACTAGCTCGGCGCCGAGCTTCTTCATCTCCTCAGTGATGATCGCCTTAGCCTTCTCAAAGTTGTAGCTATACTTGAGCTCAAGCTTCTTCGCAACATCTATGAGCCGCGCATAATCTGGGAAGGACGGGGTTACGGCGAGGTATCTCGGGACGGCTAAACCTCCACAGAGTTCGTCTGCAATATACTTTCTATCCACGAGATAGTTCATGGCCTCCCTTATCCTTGGACTCCAGAATGGATTCAGCTCTCCGGTTGCTGGGAACTCGGGTCCCACCGGGTTGAAGGTGAGCTCGTTATATGAGCCATAGGACATTGCATACCAGAGATTCGGCGACGCCTTGACCTTCTTGAAGAGCTCTGGATCGGTTAGACCATAGTAGTATAGGTGTGCTTCTCCAGCCTCCAGCATACTAATGGCCGTCGCATCATCAGCCACCGAGGAAAAGACAACTTCATCGACCCAAGGCCCTCTCGGCACCTCCTGAGCGGCGGTCGGCAAGCTTATCATCGGGATTATCAGCATGAATGCTACAAGAATCGAAAGCATTAGGAGAACTCTTCCACTTTTCATACCTTAACCCCCGAATTGTTATTCTTTTTGTGTAAGCTTCATTAAAAAGCTTTTTCCCGAGATACGTCGATTTTTCCCCAAATATCGTAGATGAAGGATCTTTCACAGAACATATGGAGATGATCACAGGCGAGATTCATGCCATAAAAAATTTCGTCGAAAACGCGCAGACCAAAGCGCCGATTAACGGTATCGGGAGACCTGGGACTATCCTCTTCCTTTGGAGGAGCAATAGAATGATGGTATAGCCCGCCATGATCGCAATGGTCGCGACCACCGCCGGCGTCTCTCCGAGGTTCCAAAAGATGGCTGAGATGGTCAAAGAGTAGAAGAAGAGGTCTCCAAGCCCTATAACTAGATCGCCCACCTCGACCGCCAACCCCCTGAGTATTGGGGCATCTTGCTTGGTTAGGTGGGAGAGGTGTCCCTTATAGACTGCGAAGATGTCGTAGATCGAGATTGCGGCCACGAGGACTAGGAAGGTCCAATAGGGTATACTCATCCCTATGACTCCCCCAGCTCCAGAGGCGATATAGGATGCGGCGAAGGACATGGAGATCTCTCCCCCTCTAAATATTAGAAGATATGTTATTATCGTCGCGGTGGCCGATGCTAAGGGTATCCAGAGGTTAAAGATCCATGGATTTAGGGTCAGGGATAGGTTTAGGAGGTGGAGGGTTGTTATGCTGAATGAGACGAGCCAGGCGAGGCATGCTACCAAAATCCTTAAAATTCTAGGTTTTCTGCTCGCGATATAGAGTATGATTATGCTTGAGATCGCGATCAATCCTATCACTATCAAGGTGTTTAGGTATGGCGCTGGGTTCGAGAGGGCTTGAGCGGGCGGAGCTGTTGGAGAAGGCTCTTCAACCGGAGTTATGATCGGCTTCGGAAAGATTATTCCCGCACGCCCGGTGAGGAGCACGCAGATCCAAGTCATGATGATCGATAGGGCGACTGGGAGATAGGTCTTCGGGGTTATCCTCAACCTCCTAGCGTCTTCCTCGCCCATATCCTCTCTTCTCCTTCAAAAACCCTCCCTCACCTATAATAGATTTTCCAGCCGAGATCGCGGCTAAGATCAATATAAGACCTAGTTCCTGAGATGTTGGTGGATTGATGGTTGAAGTATAGGCTGATGGATCTCCTCGCATGCCCCATGTGTAAACACTTCCCACTGAAGCTCATAGTGTTCGAGGAGACTGGGATAGAAAAACCTGAAAGGATCAGAAAATGCGAGCTATACTGTGGCTATCATCAAGCGAAGGTCGAGGATCTCTCGGAATTAAGTTGCGAGGATTGCTGGAGCAGGGAGATAGTGAACGGGATATTGATCTGCGGGGAGTGTGGGAGATGGTATCCTATCGAGGAGGAGATTCCGAGGATGCTTCCAGACGACTTAAGGGATAGAAACAAAGACCTAAGCTTTCTCTCGAGGTGGAGATCGAGGATACCTGAGAAGATTTTACGTGAGGGGAAACCGTTCAACCTTGGAAATCCGTAGAGAAAAAGTTTTTTACGTTGAGGAGACCTTACCTCTCCATGCGAGGTGAACTTGGATGAGCGCTCCATCCTCTGAAGACGCGGTTGTCTTGGTGGGCAGGAAGCCGACGATGAACTACGTTCTCGCCACGACCATGCCTCTCACCGAGGGCAAGAAGGTTATCCTGAAGGCTCGTGGAAGGGCTATAAGCAAGGCCGTCGATGTCGCCGAGGTCGTTAGGAGGAGATTCATCAAGGATGCGGTTATTGAGAGCGTGAATATTGGGACTGAGGAGGGCAGGGTTGGACAGGATGGGAGGCCGAGGAATGTCAGCACTATCGAGATAACGATCGCCCCGAAGAAGTCTTCGAAGAAGAAGTAAACCACCTCCACCCCTATTTTATCTATCAGCTTATATCCCAAGACATCTCCTTGCTCTTTGGGATGATCAAGATCGTCGATGAGAATTTCGTGAAGAACTGTATCAGGCCTAGGAGAGTGGATTCGCATAAGGGGGAGAATGGTAGGGTGATGGTGGTTGGAGGGAGCTGGCTATATCATGGAGCGCCATTCCTCTCAGCCATGGCCTCACTGAGATGCGGGGTCGACCTAGCATATATCGCAGCCCCAGAGAAGATAGCCACAGCTATCAGAGCTCTCTCACCCAACATAATAGTCCTGCCGCTATCGGATCTAAAGCTCACGAGAGGTGTGGCCAAAAGGGTCTTGAAGATCCTCCCGGAGATAGACTCCTTGGTCATAGGCCCTGGGCTGGCCTCGGGCGGGGAGGCTGGGATAGAGCTTGTAGTCAAGGAGGCCATCACGCTTGAAAAGGGAGTGGTCCTCGATGCGACCGCCCTATATCCAGAGATCCTTAAGAAGATCTCGGGTGGAAGAGTTGTCTTAACGCCTCATGCTGGAGAGTTTAAGCGAGTCTTTGGTAGAGATGTTCCGAGCGAATTGGATAAGAGGGTTAAGCTTGTTAAGGAGGAGGCTGAGAGGAATAGGGTGACCATACTCTTGAAGGGTAGATTCGACGTGATATCGGATGGGGTTGAGGTCATGGTTAATGAGACCGGGACGCCCGCCATGACCGTCGGCGGGACAGGAGATGTATTAACCGGAGTGATCGCCGCCCTCCTAGCATGGGGAAACGATCCATTCAAGGCGGCTGCATCCGCTGCTTGGATAAATGGTAAGGCCGGTGAACTCGCCTCCTCTAAATTTGGATTACATATGTTGGCGACTGATGTGATAGATGCTCTGCCCGAGGTCTTGAGGAGGTTTGATAGAATTGTTAAGTGAGCTTAGGATCTTGGACGCCGTGAGGATATCCTTGATCTCGGCTACCATGCTCTACGCATCTTACAGCGACTGGGTTTCGAGGGAAGTTGACGATAAGGTTTGGATAATATCGGGGGTAATTGGGGGAGCTTTAACGGCATTAGACCTGCTCTTAACTTGGAGCCTTAGATACCTGATCCTCGCTCTAATCTCGATAGGACTTGGATGCGGCCTCGCCTACGCATTCTACTACTTTGGATTCTATGGTGGGGCGGATGCGAAGGCGGTCATGGTGATCTCTATAGGGCTTCCGCTCTACTATCCTAGGATGATGCTCCACCCATTCACGGGCTTGGCCTCCCTCTCAAATGGATTATTGATCTCGCTGATAATGCCGGTCTCCATACTGATCATAAATCTAATCACTATTCTGAAAGGTGAAGACCTCTTTAAGGGATTTGAGCATGAGAGCAGGATCAGAAAGCTCGCCGCGCTCTTCTTTGGAATTAGGGTGAGGGATGCTAGGAAGAGAAAATTCTGGCTACCTCTTGAAGAGGAGAGGGATGGGAGGAGATACTTCAGCTTCAATATCCTAACCTTCGAGCTCGAGGAGCCGAAGAGAGATGATTGCTGGGTCACCCCCGGCCTCCCCCTGCTCCTCTTCATAACCGCTGGGCTGCTGATATTCATCTTTCTGGGGGATCTGATCTACGTAATCGCCTCGATCCTCATCCATTAAGATAAGGGTTCTCGGCGTATATCTCCGAGAGATTCATGGATAAAGCCGTGAAGGGTTTTGGAGATAAAGCTCAAATGCTCTGAAACAACCCACTTAGGTGGATGAAGATCGTCAGGTTGAGGACGGGCGTCGAGGGAATCGACAAGCTCCTCGAGGGAGGGATACCTGAGGGATTCTTCGTCGCGGTCACGGGCGAGCCTGGATGCGGGAAGACCATCTTCTCGATCCACTTCATCTATCAAGGAGTTCTTGACGGAGACAAGTGCATCTATGTAACGACCGAGGAGAGCAGGGAATCTATCATCAGGCAGGCGGCTCAATTCAACATGGACTTCGAGAAGGCGGTTGAAGAGAAGAGGCTCATAGTGATCGACGCCCTTATGGGTAGGGAGGATAGGTGGAGTCTCCAAAGCCTTGACATGGAGGCGCTCGTCGATAAGATAATCGAGGCCAAGAAGGAACTCGGATATGGAAGGGCTAGGGTCGCTATAGACAGCCTATCGGCGTTCTGGCTGGACAAGCCCGCGATGGCGAGGAGATATAGCTACTTCATCAAGAAGGTCTTATCGAAGTGGAACTTCACGATAGTTGCCGTTAGCCAATATGCGATAACGACCGCCGAGAGCTTCGGCTGGGGAGTCGAGCATATAGCGGATGGGATAATCAGGTTTAGGAGGATCCTGAGGGGTGGGGAGCTTAGGAGGTTCATCGTGATCGAGAAGATGAGGCAGACAAATCATAGCCGATACCTCTACGAGATAGACATAAAGCCCGGGATAGGGATGACGATTATAGGAAGGGTCAGAAGAAGAGTTGAGGACTACAAGCTCCCATCCGAGGTCGTGAGAAAGATCCTCGAAGCAAAATTAAGATCCGAAGAAGAACTCCTATAAACCGAGTAAGCGAATAACATAATATCCGCATATCCGTCCATCTAACAGATTTCAAGTGATGGCCAAAAGAAGTTAATGCTCCGGCCGGGATTTGAACCCGGGTCACGGGCTCGAGAGGCCCGCATACTTGACCGGACTATACTACCGGAGCGGCTTATTGGCCGGCGGTAGAAACAACGGCTTGGTTTTATGAATACTTTTCGCTGTGAAAGCTTGTTCTGGATGGAGTTTTAAACATTTTTAGAAGAATGGGCTCCGTTTTGGTCGGAGGGGTGTTCTGTGGATGAAGTCGATCTCGTGAGGTCTCATTATGGGAGGCTTGAGGTTAGGGGTGAGATCGCTGAGTATTGTAGAGGTAGGTGGGTTGCAGTCCACTGTGAGAGGCTTGATGATAGGGGTGTTAGGGTTATGGTGAGGTATGGGCGTGGGTCGAGGGAGCCCTTAACGATATGCTCTGAGGCCGATGTCCTGAGAATTCTCGAGGAGTTTAGGGGTTTGAGGCCAAGATCATTTTATGCGACCATTCACAGCTATTCTAAGTTGACGAGCTATGGGGACACGTTGGACAGGGGGAACATAATATCATCTATGCCGACATGGGATATAGATTCTAAGGATGGGGATTGGAGGAAGGTGGTTGAGAAGGCGGAGGAGATAGTGGAGACTCTGGAAAGATTTGGGGTTGCGGAGTCCGTCTTCTTTAAGTGGAGTGGTAGGGGAGCCCACATACACATCCATGGAGAGGCTTTCAGCCCAGAGATAAGGAAGAAGATAGATCCAATCGATATATCCTATTCGATAACCCAATACGTGATCAATAGGTTAAGTCCATCGAGCGATGTGGTTGTCGAGAATAAGATAGATCTTCAAAGGGTTTTCACGGCCCCACTATCACTTCACAGAGTCCTCGATAGGGTTGCCGTCTGCCTAAAGCCAGAGAAGATAGGCGAGTTCGATATAAGCTGGACGGATCCGAAGTCTTTCAAACATGATTCAAGCTCTTGGAGGAGATATGTTGTTGGTGAGGGGGATGAGCTCGCTGAGAGGGCTTTCAGGGCGATAGGCCCATACATCGTTGGGAGGATTAGGCGGAGGAGGAAGCAT
>Ga0190367_1001464_pt1 | contig 13623 bp, 12 predicted proteins | sample 4872181011_MG_FD_171838 | JGI IMG/M metagenome (GOLD analysis project Ga0190367, IMG submission 171838) | Hydrothermal vent microbial mat bacterial communities from Southern Trench, Guaymas Basin, Mexico - 4872-18-10-11_MG | ecosystem: Environmental > Aquatic > Marine > Hydrothermal vents >...
TAGCTCAGGGAGCGCTCGACAGAGCACTTAAGTACGCGAAAGAACGTGAAGCTTTTGGCCGAAAACTCATAGAACACCAAGCTATCGCGCACAAACTAGCAGAAATGGCCACAAAAATAGAAGCAGCCAGGCTTCTCGCCTACAAGGCTGCCTGGGTGGTGGACGTGGAGGGCAAGCTGGACCCCGTGTTAGCCAGCATGTGTAAGACCTTGGCGGGCCGGATAGCCGTGGAGGTATGCGATGAAGCTGTCCAGATATTGGGCGGTTACGGCTACATAGGCGATTACGACGTCGAGCGCTACTACAGGGATGCCAAGATAACCGAGATTTACGAGGGCACGCGCGAGATACAGCTGAACACGATAACGCGTTGGATGCTCAAGAAGGGCTAACGAGCGCCTAGGAAATCCGTGAGCCTCCTCTGGACGAAGCCGTCGCGCATGCTCATCACGTATTCTATGACCTCGTCTGACGAGCGGAAGCGGAGTTCGAGCAGTTTTGAGGGGCCCCAGCCCCGGCACTTGAGGCCGGCTATGACGGAGGCGACGGCCACAGCCTTCATGGGGTCGCCGGTGGCCACGTAAGCGGCCATGAAGGCACCGCACCAGGAATCGCCGGCTCCCGTAGTATCCACTATCTCCCCTACCGGGACAGCTAGGGCGGGGATTATTTGGATGCCCCGCTCCTCGCTGCTGATGATAGCGCCTAGCTCGCCCAGCGTCACGACGAGCGTCCTAGCCTGGATAGTTTCAAGCGCCCTGGCAAGGGACCTGACGCCCGCTAGGGCCCTGGCCTCCTCATCATTAAGTATGAAGAAGTCTGCTTCACGTGCTATCTGCTTGAGGGCCTCACGCATCTTCCGCCCCTCTTTTATGTAACCGCCCCAGGTGTTCACGGATATGAGAGCCTTAGGGCTCCTAGACCTGATGTACTTTATCATGCGCAGCACCTTAGTAGGTCTCATGGGGGCCAAGTGGACGGCCACATCGCTCACCAGCCAGGAACTCGGGATGGCCTTCACGCCTATCCTAGCCCCAGCGCCCAATTGGACCTTGAGATAATGGGCGTTCCAGCACTCGTCGTATCTTATGTGGAAGCGCGTGGAGGGCATGTCCAAGCGTTTTATGCCGCTCACGGGGAAGGGCCTGAGCACGTCCGTGAACTCGTAATCGCGGCCTATGGCCGTGGCCAAGCGCACGTTCCGGTAAATGGTCCTGGCCGCCAGAGCTGCGTATAAGGCCGCGCCTCCTGGCTGGAAGTTCGTCCCCCTTGGCGTCTCCACGAGGTCCATGGAGACGTGGCCCACGAACACTATCGGCCTCTCCCGCCCACTTTCCTCGCCCATCAGCCCTCGGCCGAGGCCTGAGCGGCCGGTGGGGGAAAAGCCTTGCCCGGGTGGACCAGGGAACTCTTTTTAAAGGGAGCTAGTAGCACAAGATAGGTCAGCGGAGTTGTGCGTGCTGTTCGGCTGTTCGCTGAAATCGGAGAACGCGCCCGAGATCGTGGGCAACGCCTTGCTAAATGCCTCCTTCGTAGAGCACGATTCCTCTGGCCTAGCCGCTGTCCTAGAGGGTCAGCTGGCTATCGAGAAGGACGTCAAGCCGGTGGAGGAGCTTTTAGCCAGTCTTAACCTGGGAGAGCTCAAAGCTAAAGCCTGTATCGGCCATTTACGCTGGGCTACTCACGGCGCTCCCCGCCGGGACAACGCTCACCCCCTCCTCGATTGCCGGGGACGTTTAGCCATCGTCCATAATGGCGTGGTGGAGAACTTCGCATCTATCAGGGAGGAGCTGGCCAGTTCTGGTCACTCCTTCGTGTCCAAGACGGATAGTGAGGTCCTGGCACACCTGATAGGAGAAAAACTGGCTTCTGGCCTCGGGCTGGTCAAGGCAGTGGCCAGGGCGCTTGAGGAGGCTGAAGGCTCCATAGCCATGGCCTTGGTCAGCTTAGACGAGCCTGAGGCCGTAGTGTGCGCTTGCAAGAGCTCGCGCCTCTTCCTCGGCCTAGGATCGGCTGGCTCTTTCTGCTCCTCGGAGCTGGCCTGCCTCCATGGCTTAGTCGACCGTTATGCAGAGCTAGGTGATGGCGAGCTAGCCATCTTGAGGCCCGATGGCGTTGAGGTCACGAAGCTTAAGGGACTAGAGCCCATGACCAAGGAATTTAAGCCCCTCGGCCTGAGCCTTGAGGCCGCTAGGAGGCTAGGACACGAACATATGGTTCTCAGGGAGATCTGGGAGCAAGTCCATGGGCTCTCGAATACCCTCAGGCTCCAGAGGCACTACCTAAATCAGATGGCTAGCTTACTGGCTAACTCCGACGAGATCTTCATGGTAGGCGAGGGGTCCTCTTATAATGCTTGCCTAGCCGCCAGCTACCTCTTCTCATCCATAGCTTATCAGGCTGCTCACGCGGCCAGGTTAGCGGAGTTCGCCAGGCACTACGGTGAGACCCTAGGCGTGGCTACCACGGTTCTCCTAGTAGACAGCAAGGGCGATGGGCCGGAACTCAGGCAAGTAGTCGAGCTAGCCAGGCGTAAGGGCGCGACCGTCTTGGGTATCACGAATAAGCTAGGCAGCTTCCTCACGCGCATGGCTAGGGTGTATGTCTGTCAGCACTCCGGCCCCCCGCTGGGCGTGATTTCTATGCGTGATTTTACGGCCCAAGTACTCGTACTCGCCCAACTGGCCATTAGGATAGCCGAGTTCCGGGGTAAGGTGGGCCACGTGGAGCTCGAGGAATATAACGAGGCTCTAGCCTCTGTCCCCTCGTTGATCGAGAAAACCATAAGGCTCTCGGCACCCGCCGCCAGGGAGGCAGCGCGGAAGTATGTGGGTAGGCGTTTCTTCTTCGTGCTAGGCCGTGGAATAGGTTACCCGACGGCCTTAGAAGGCGTCCAGAAGCTCATGGAGATAGCGAGCGTGGCGAGCCTCTCCTACCCGGCTGGTGAGTCCAAGCACGGCCCCATAAGCCTGGTGGAAGAGGGCTTCCCCGTCATCTTCATCTGCCAGAGGGACGAGACACATGAGACCATAATAGGCAATATCATGGAGATGAGGGCCCGTGGCGCCCGTGTCATAGCTGTAGCTGAGGAAGACGATGAGGAGGTACGCGAGCTCTCACACGATCTGTTGCCTGTCCCGCCTGAGACACCTGCCTTCCTGACGCCGATAGTGTACGCTGTCCCCCTCCAGCTCATGGCTTACTACAGCGCCCTCGCTAGGGGAATTAACCCGGATATCAAGGCATCACGGGCTTAGGTGCGGAGCCCGCCGTTCAATTTATGTGCTAAGCGCGGCTGTTTTTTCGTGAAATCCTTAAATACCCAAGCCTAGAGGCACCGCCGATGTCACTGGCCTATGAGTGGACGCAGGTCTGCCGTGGTGTGAGAACTAGGGGGCGATAAAGGTGCTTGACGCGGTAGGTTTATCGCTAAATTACGCCTGCCTCATCGTGTCCACGATCTTCTTGCTCTACGCTACTAGGACCTACGTATTTGCGCTGATCGCCTCACAACGCAGGAGGGCTCGTGGGAGGGAATGGCGTGGTCGTTCCGCTAACCCCGAGCACCCTTTTGTTTCTGTTATGATTCCTGTTTATAATGAGCCTAATGTTGTTGATAGGATTTTGAGAGCTTGTGTTGAACTTGATTATGATAATTATGAAGTGATAGTTGTAGATGATTCAACTGATGAAACTATTGAGAAATTATGTGTTTGGGCTAAACACCCACGTGTTAAAGTAATTCATAGAAATCATAGAACTGGTTGGAAAGGTGGTGCATTAGATGAAGGATTAAAACAATTAAACCCAAAAAGCGAATTCATACTAGTATTCGACGCAGACTTCATACCGCCGAAAGACGTGATACAGCGCCTCCTGCCTAACTTCACGGACGAGCGTGTGGGGGCCGTGCAAGGCTATCAATGGCATGTGCTGAACGCGGACGAGAACTGGATCACTAGGGCTGTTAGAACGTTGACGGCCGCGACCTACTCGTTCGATTTCGTGGCCAGGGACATCTGCGGCGGTTTTAATCAGCTCGGTGGGAGTGTTATGATGATTAGGCGTAAAGTATTAGAAGAAGTAGGTGGTTTCGGCCACAGCATAACAGAGGACTGGGAGTTGACCCTAAGGTTGTACGAGCACGGCTATCGCATCGTATATGACGAGACGGTGAAGGTGCCCTGTGAGTGCCCTTCTACGCTCTGGCGTTTCATACGTCAGCAGTGCCGTTGGGCCGAGGGCCACACGCGTAATTTCAGGCGCTATTTCTGGAGGATCCTTAGGCGCAAGGACCTGCCGCTGAAGACCAAGCTGGACTTCCTCTTGGTCGGTGGTATTTTCCTGCAATCCGTCCTCTTCATCCTGGGCGAGGTCTTGGTCGCCACCGGCATGGCCATCGGAGCGCTCTGGCAGCCTATTTTGCCCCTCCCGGTCTCCATCGGCTTGTTCTTCTACATGGGGGCTGCTTACCCGCTCTCCATGATCCTGGGGCTCCTCTACGAGGGCGCCCTGGCTGATAGGTACATCTTGGGAACCCTCATACTTAGCTACCTCATAGTGCCCTTCTTGGCCTGGGCCTCGCTTAGGGGTCTCTTGTTGAATCGCGGTGAGTTCAAGCGGACCTATAAGACCGGGAAGATCACGCGGGCCATCTCCGGCTTAGCGGGCCAGGTGGCCCGGCATTAGGGCTTGAGCAGGAAGCCGAGAAACTTATCTACTACCTCAGGCTTGAGCTTTTCGTAAGCCTCTATGCTACCCATATCATACCAGAAAGCCGAGGTGAGGTATGCCTGGACTTTCAGGCCTTTCTCGATGAGGTAAGGGAGGAAATCGCCCATGAGGTCGAGCTTATCCCGACCCAGCGATGTGTTTAAGCGCTCTAAGTGTTCTAACGCCTGGCCTTCTAAGGCGAGGATACCGATGCCGACCAGGAGGTCGAGCACGGGTTTCTCACGGAACCTCATTATCTTTCTCGTCCCCTCCTCGACCTCAACCACGCCGACCGGCACCCTGTAGCCCTTGGAGACGGCTAGCGTGGCTGTGGCGCCCTCCCTTCGGTGAGAGAGCAGCAAGTCCCTCAGATCGATATCGGACAGTATGTCCGCGTAGTAAATGAGGAGCGTGTTTTCCTCACCTAAGGCCCCTTTCCTATAAGCGTTCAATAGAGCTCCTCCTGTCCCGCCCAGCTTTGGATCGTCAATCACGTAAGTGAGCTTCATGCCTAACCTCTCGCCATCACCGAAGTAGTGTTTGACCTGCTCGTGCTTGTAGCCCACTAATAAGACGGCCTCTTCTATGCCGTGGTACTTGAGGAGCCTGAGCACGTATTCCAACACGGGCTTATGGGAACTGCCTACCGGCAACAGAGTCTTTTGGAAGTAATAGGTCAGTGGCCTAAGCCTGGCGCCCTCGCCTCCGCATAAAATCACGCCCACCACGTCGGTGCCCTCTCCCAAAGCCTTCCCGTCCTCCGTGATTTTCGTGCTAAAGGACTATCTTATTTTTATAAACCTTGCCGGACCTGTCCGCCCCGGGCCGGACTTGGTGCGGGAAGGTCAACGCACGACCGGAGAGGAGATAGGCCGGGGACCTGGGCTAGTTAAGGAGGATCCCCTAGCCGCTCTGGCCAAGAAAGTAGGCCTCTCTGGGGAAGAGGTCAAGGCATTCGTGACCCTGGTCCTTAAGCTCTTGAGTGATGATTCCCTGAGCTACGAAGAAGCCGTCTCTTTGGCAGGCGAGGAAGAAGCGCTTGAAGCTATGCTAGCTGCCTGTGAGCTGGGCTTAGCCGTACCCTCCAGACCGGAGGCCCGTTGCTTAGAATGGGATGCGGCCCCGCTGAGCCCTGGCTCGAAGATCGTGGTCAATAGGGCAGCTGAGGTCATCCTGAGGGCCGTGCTTAACGGTCGTGATGTGCTGGAGGCCCTATCGGAGCTCATGGCCGAACTAGGCCTGTCGGAGACCAAGGCACGCGAGGTAGCGGCCCTGGCCATCGAGCTGGCCGGGAGGGAATACGTCACAGGCGCTGAAGTAACCCTCGCCTGCCGCTCGCATGGCTTAAGCGGTCTGGAGAGCCAGGTGATCGCTATCCTGAAGGCGGCCGGCGCTATCAGCCCCACCTTATCTACTAGCTGGCCTTCTGGGGACGTGAGATATCGGACGTGTAGAGCGCTCATGCTCTTAGCTGGCCTGTCAGCTACCAAGCCTTAAGGTCGAGCTCCCCACCTCAGGGAGGTGCCCGCCTTGGCGGGAGAGGGCCCCGGGCGGGGGAGGAGGTCGCGGCTAGCTAAGCCCAAGAAGTGCCCCGATTGTGGGGCTGAGGTCGCAGAGCCCTACAAGACGTGGGAGTTAGTAGCGCCTTTCCCGGACAAGAAGATGCGCATCACCATCACGGTCATGGGCATGTACCAGTGCCCGAGTTGCGGGAAGAGGTTCAGGGCTGTGGTCAGCAAGGTGAAGGTCGGGCCGGGCGAGATAGAGGTCAAGAGAGGTCGTTCTTAAGCGCCCCGGTAACGCTATTTTTGTCGAGGTGTGGCCTGGGCTATGTCCCGTTCCACGTGGAAAGCCGCTCTCGTCCAGAGCTCCCTGGCTTCCGGCGCTATCTTCTTGACCTTCTTGGTGCTCCGCTTAGAGCACGCCGCTGCTGTTGCCTCGATGGGGGCCACGGCCTTCATAGTATTCATCATGCCCGAGAGCCTGACCGCCAGGCCTAAGAACGTGGTTGGCGGGCACCTGATAGGCCTGGCAGCAGGGTCTCTGTGCTCCCTCCTGCCCGTGCCCTCGGCCCTCCACGTCATGTTGGCCTGCTCGTTGGCCGTCGGGCTGTCCCTCTTGCTCATGGTCGTCACGGGGACACAGCACCCGCCCGCGGCCGGGACCGCCCTGGCTGTAGCCTTAGCTGGTGCGTCAACTGGCATATTAGTGGGCGTGTTGGTGAGCGCTATCGTGTTAGCATCATTTCACGCGGTCTTGAAAAAACGCCTAGTAAACCTTAGCGGGTCCATTAAGATCTGAGCCGGAGCTCCTATTTGGAAGATGTGAAGCCATAATAGTGTAATTATAAGCAGAGCCGCCACGAGAACTAATTTATTTCTCATTTCTTTTTTCCTTTAATAAATATTAAGAGCCCTCAACGGCTTCTACTACCTGAAATCAGTTGTGCCGACGGCCCTAAGAAGTGCTACGGGATATAGCGATGCCCGAGCCTGTTTACAAAACGATAATGTAGCTCAAAGTTAGTAGCGTGAACTCGGGAAGGCAGCTGTGGATTCGTTCAGACGGCGGCTTAAGCGTAGGAATAGGAAAAACCACAGGCGAGGGAAGGAGCGTGAAGAGAAGGAAGACGGAAATTATGCGCTGTTGCTTCGCTCGTGGTGGGGCCGCCGGGATTTGAACCCGGGACCACGAGCTCCCAAGGCTCGCAGCCTAGCCAGGCTAGCCCACGGCCCCCGGCGCACTTGATAAAAGAGCGGCCTATTAAATATAGCGCTTAGGAAAAGCCCTTAAAACGGACATATAAGCCCAGGCGGGGGCATCTGGAAGCGCTGGGCTTTGGCAACCCGTTATTAACTCTGCTGGCCCATAAGCGAGAGAGGGGTATGTGTTGTACGAGGATCTAGCCGAATTGGCCCTTAATGAGGCTGCGCGCCTCGGCGCCGATCACGCCGACGTGAGAATACAGGTTGTCAGGAGCGAGTTCGTGCTCGTGGAGAACAAGGTCCTGCGCTCCTACGAGAGCTCCGAGGTCTCCGGCCTTAGCGTGCGCGTCTTAGTCCACGGCTCCTGGGGCCTTGCGTCCACCACGCGCCTGGAGAGGCCGGCTGTGCGTGAGGCTGTTGAGAGAGCCCTCAAGATCGCGCGCTCGTCAGCTAAGAGGGCCAGGCAGGTAGAGCTAGCTGAGGTCGAGGTGGTAGAGCGATCCTTTAGCTCGCCCTGTAAGCTCAGGCCGGTGGACGTAGCTCCAGAGGAGAAGGTAGAGCTCCTCGTGGACATGAACCGCGAGGCCCTGTCGGTGGAAGGCGTGAAGAACGCGATGGCCAGGCTAGGCGCCATAGAGGAGTACCTCTACTTCGCCAGCACGGAAGGGGCCAGGTTATCGCTCGATAGGACGCTCACGGGCATCATGTATAGCTCCGTGGCCGAGCACGAGGGCCGTATGGAGAGGACCTGGGACAGCTACTCGGCCTGCGCCGGCTGGGAGCTCGTGAAGGAAGTGGATTGGGCCGGTGAGGCCAGGGATATCTCGCTCCTCGCGGTGGAGACGGCTAAGGTCGAGAGCCCCAAGGCCGGCGCTTACCCGGTCGTCGTAGACGGGCGCCTCATAGGCCTGCTCATCCACGAGGCCTTCGGCCACGCTACCGAGGGCGACTTAGTGGCATCCGGCGATTCCGTGCTGAGGGGGAGGCTAGGCCAGGTGGTCGCGAGCGAGCAGGTGAGCATAGTGGACGAGGGCACGGCCCCAGGCGGCATCTATGTGCCCTTTGACGACGAGGGCGTGCTCAAGGGCCGGACAGTAGTAGTGGAGCGCGGCGTGCTGAAGGCTTTCCTCACCTCTCGCGAGGTGGCGGCCAGGTTAGGCCTCCCGCCCACCGGCAACGGCAGGGCGCAGGACTTCGCCAACTTCCCGATCGTCAGGCAGACGAATTACCACATGGAGCCGGGCGATCACACGCTCGAGGAGCTAATCGAGGACATAAAATTCGGCTACTTCCTCAAGGGGCGCTCCCGTAGGGGCGGGCAGGTGGAGACGGGCATGGGCACTTTCACCTTCAGGGCTGGCCCCTCGCACGTGATAAGGAACGGCGAGATATGCGAGTTAGTGAGGGGCGTGGCCATGAGCGGCGACATCTTGGAGGCCCTGAAGCTGGTAGAGGCCGTGGGCCGCGAGGTAGAACTCCGCACCTCCGTCTTCGGGGGCTGCGGCAAGTACGCCCAGACGGTCCGCGTGGGTCTCGGTGGCCCACCCGTCAGGATAAGCAGGATGGTGGTGGGAGGTGCCTGAGGCCAGTCAGCTCCTGGAGTTAGGCCGGGCGGCGGTGGAAGCGGCCATCAAGGCCGGCGCTAACGAGGCAGAAGCTTATTTGGTTGACTCGGCCTCAGCCGAGATGATATTCACGAGCAAGGTTGAATCCTTCAGGCTCTCATCTTCGACGGGCCTGGGGATAAGGGCCGTGGTCGGCAAGAAGCTGGGCATGGCTTCTACCTCCAGCTTAAGCCTAGATAACGTCAGGAAGGCGGCTGAGAGGGCCGTAAAGATAGCAAGGGCGTCTAAAGAAGACGAGCACTGGCGCTCCCTCCCCGAGGAGTTCGGCAGATCATCTGTCCCCGGCCTCTTCGATAAAGAGACGGCCAGCTTGAGCCCAGACGCGCTGGTGGCATGTGTTGAAGAGCTCGCTAACGCCGTGGAGACACTTGGGAAGGCCGTGAGGCCTTCCAGGGGTATGCTGAGGGCTGGCAGGTCCCTCGTGGCTATCTGCAATTCCTACGGACAGGAGGCGAGCCGGGCTGAGACGGGGGCTTTCACCTGGGTCAGGGTGTCGGCTGAGGAGGCGGGCAGGAGCGCTACAGCTAACGAATCAGCTTACGCCAGGGCGCTCTCGGCCATAGATTTCGGCAAGCTGGGTTCTGAGGCAGCTGAGAGGGCCTTAGATTTCCTTAAGGCCGAGAAACTGCCCACGCGCAAGATTGACGTGGTCATCCGGGGGAAAGTCATGGCCTCTATCTTGGCGACCATGTTCTCCGGGACCCTCACGGCCGACGCAGTGCAGGAAGGACGTTCGCCCTGGGCCGGCAAGCTAGGCCAGGAAGTGGCCTCGGAGGCCTTCACGCTCGTGGACGATGGCACCCTACCGGGCGGCTTTAGGTCCAGGGAGCTAGACGACGAGGGGCTGCCCACGCGTAAGACCGTGTTGGTGGATAAGGGCGTTCTCAAGGCGTTCCTCTACGATGATTATTGGGCCAAGTGGGAGGGCGTGAGCTCGACTGGCAACGCTTGGAGGTCCGGTTATGGCTCCCGGCCCTGGCCAGCCCCGAACTGCTTGGTGCTTCAGCCTGGCGATTGGCGTTTCGAAGAGCTCCTGGCCGATACACGCGAGGGCCTTTACGTGGTTGAGACCATAGGGGAGTGGCTCTCCGACCCTGTGAGGGGCTTCCTGAACGCAAACGTGACCCATGGCTACCTGATAAAGGACGGCGAGCTGACCAAGCCCGTCTTCGGCGTGATGATGTCCTGCCGCTTCTTCGAGGCCATGAAAGGCCCTATGGACGCCTTCTGCCGTGAGCTAGAGGAATCCGGGGGTTATTACGCGCCGGCTGTGCGCATAAAGGGCGTGAGCGTATCGGGCAAGTAAGGCCACTCGCTCCCCACTCTTTTATTCTCTGAACGTGTTCTCAAGCCAGCCAGACACCAGCTTGGCCACGAGTTCCCAGCATCCCTTGAACTTGTGGTCAGCCTGGCCCAATAGCACCAGCATCTTAGGGCATTTAGCGGCCCTGAAAAGCTCATAACGCGTCTCCCTTATGAAGCCGTATTGCTCCTTGCCGGCCTCCACGGCGAGCAAGGGTATTTCTAAGGCCTCCACGGCCCTCCTCGTCGGGTTGAGCTCTGCTACCTCGCGGGCCACCTCGTCCATGGGGACCTCAAAGCGCACTTTCGCAAAGCTGGCGAAATCGGCCACCAGCTTGGCCATCTCCTCGGGATTCCCGGGCAGTTGGTAGAGGCCCGCTAAGGTGACCACGCCTGCCACCAAGCCGGAGTGCTGTCCCTCGGCGGCTGCTTGGAGGGAGACGCGGCCGCCCATGGAATGCCCTATCAGGACGGTCTTCAGGCCCGTTAGTTCCCGCGCTAGCTCGGCGGCCGCCAGAACGTGCCGGTAGTAGAGGTAATCTTCGGTCCCGCGCACCACCAGCCTGGGAGCCCTGCCGAAGCCCGGGAGGTCAAAGGCTAAGACGGGCCACCTAGCTGAGAGGGCCTGGGCTAGATATCTTATCAGCTCGTGCCTCATGCCCTTCAGCGTGGAGCCGTGGCAGAGGACTAGCGCTACGCTGCTTCCTGCCTCTCCCGGCTCCCAAATCTCGCCCGGCAGCAGGTAGCCATCGCTCCTTATCATGAGCGGCTCCCGCCGTGGCAATAGGCCAGCCTCCCGCGCTAGGCAGGCCCGGGCAGCGGCGGCCTTAAGGGCTTGCCCGCTCCGGCATCACGCCCATGAGCTTCCCAGGCCTCATCTCCTTCTTGGTCAAGAAGGCCTCGGCTCTCTCCCGGAACTCCTCGCCCGTCCAAACGGCAGCTGTCATATCGCGCGCCACCTGCCAGGCTAGCTGGCCGAGGCTCGCCCAGAAATTGATTATGGATTTTATCACGCGGAAGGCCATCGGGCACACCCTATTTATGACCGAGAGCGCTAGCTTCCTGGCTTCTTCCTCCAGCTCGCCGTCCTCCACCACCTTATTCACCAGCCCCGCTTCCTTGGCTTCCTCGGCCGTCAGTAACCTGCCGGTGAGCAACATCTCTTTGGCTCTCTTCTCCCCCACCACGATCGGGAGGAGCTCGGCAGCTAGGTAGGCTGTGGAGCCCACCTTGACCTCAGGCGAGCCCAGGAGAGCCGATTTAGCGGCTACCACGAGGTCGCACACCAAGGCGAGCTCGAGGCCACCGGCCACGCAAGGCCCTCTGACGGCCGCTACCACGAGCTTGCCTGTGTTCCTGATTAGGTCCATGACCCTGGAGAAGGCGGTGAGCCACCTTACTGCGTCCTCAAAGCCTAAATCCTTGATCTCCCTCAGGTCTGCCCCAGCGCAGAAGCCCCGGCCCACGCCCGTGATGATTATGGCGCTCGCCGACGGGTCCCTATCGGCTTCAGCCAGTGCCTCGTAGAGCTCGTTTAAGAGCTCCAGCCCCATCACGTTCAGCCTATCGGGCCTGTTGAGCTTGATCCACACAATCCTCTCGTCCTCGGCGTCCCTCTCGACCAATAGATGCTTATACCTGGCTTTCATGCCGAACGGCCTTTCGTATCACCGGATTATTAAGCTTGTGAAGCAGCAGGCTTTTACGTGAAATCGGGCACGTAGCACTAGCCTTGAAGGTCCTAGGTTTAGTGGCCAGCTACCGGAAGATGGGCAACTCCGAGATCCTGGTCAGGGTCGCTCTCTCGGCCGCCGAGGCAAAGGGCGCGGAGACGGAATTCCTGAGGCTTACGGACTTCGATATAAAACCCTGCAAGGGCTGCATGGCCTGCCTCTTCAAAAGCGAGAGGTGCGCTATAGGAGACGACATGCCGGGCTTACTGGACGCTATAGTGGCCGCCGATGGGTTAGTGGTGGGGGCGCCCACTTACATCCTGGCGCCGCCGGGCGTGGTGAAGATGGCCACGGACAGGCTCATAGAGCTCATGCATCCCGATAGGCTCAAAGAGCTATCGGCCAAAAGGAGGGCGAGCGGTATATTGGCTGTGGCCACGGAGCCAGAAGGCTGGGCTCCCTTCGTCCTCCCGCTCCTCAAGCTGTTCTGCTACGCCTGTGCCGCCCCGCCCGTGGATTGGGCTTTAGTGGCTGCCTCCGGCCCAGGCGAGGTAGCCTTGGATAAGAGTGCATTAGAGGCTGCCAGGAGAATAGGCGCTAACGTGGTAAAAGCCATCAGGGGCGAAGGCGTGGAGCGCCCTAAAGACACGGTAATCACCTGCCCCGTCTGCGGTGGTAATCTCCTAGAGTTCCTCGAGGGTGGACGCATAAGATGCCCGCTCTGCGGAATAGAAGGCCACTTGACGGTGAAAGAAGGACATGTGGAGGCGTTGTTTAAGCCCGAGGAGCTCTCTAAGGCTAGGTGGACGCCGGAGAACATCCTGGCACACGTAAATGAAGTCATAATGCCCACTAAGGACCGCTACTTACGCCTCCTGCCTAAGATAAAGGAGGCCTTAAGGGAACTAGCTAACGCCCCCTGACGGGCCCTTGAGCTGGTTTTCGAAGCCCTTAAGTTTATCACTCCCCGCTTTTAAGCCCTGCTAAGGCGATGACGAGGAAGACCGCGCCTGAAGGGTGAGGAAGACGCCCTTCGCTGAGCTAGCCGGGCCTGACTTGGTATCTCATGGGTGATGAGATCTTTTAAGCCAGCCGGGGCCACTAAAGCCGAGGCGCTCGGCTATGCCGGATCTCAAGGTAGCCGACCCCGGCCTGGCCCCCGAGGGCCACAAGCTCATAGAGTGGGCAGAAGCCCACATGCCAGTGCTGATGCGCATAAGGGATCGCTTCGCTAAGGAGAAGCCCCTTGAGGGCCTAAGGATCGGCTGCTGTCTGCACGTCACTAAGGAGACAGCTGTCCTGGTGCGGACCCTGATGGCCGGTGGTGCTGACGTAGCGCTCTGCGGCTCTAACCCGCTCTCCACTAACGACGCCGTGGCGGCCGCGCTAGCTGAGGATGGCGTGCGTGTGTTCGCCTGGCGGGGGCAGGATAAGGAGGATTACTACTGGTGTATAGAGCGCGTGATAGCCCACGGGCCAAGGCTGGTGCACGATGATGGCGCGGACCTGATAGCCACGCTCCACGAGCGCCATAAAGGCCACTTAAGCCAGGTGATCTGCGGTTTCGAGGAGACCACCACGGGCGTGATAAGGCTGAAGGCCATG
>Ga0190367_1001465_pt1 | contig 13620 bp, 15 predicted proteins | sample 4872181011_MG_FD_171838 | JGI IMG/M metagenome (GOLD analysis project Ga0190367, IMG submission 171838) | Hydrothermal vent microbial mat bacterial communities from Southern Trench, Guaymas Basin, Mexico - 4872-18-10-11_MG | ecosystem: Environmental > Aquatic > Marine > Hydrothermal vents >...
AAGCCCAAAAAATATAATAATCTAGCTAATATCTTAACTTCTAAACTTTTCTTGTTCCTCCTAAATACCTTACTCCTCTTAGCTCTTTCAATTAGTTCTTCTATAAACCCTACCATATATATTATTGATTAATTGTATTCTTAACCCTTGTCTTGACAGTCTCTGTTTTGTACGATTAACAACATCTCGTTTATTGATTATGCAAACTATAATAAGTACGGATGCTGTTTTTAGTTAGTTCACTTATAATCTTAAAATCTTTTAGTGATGGCTTAAAATTGGCACTATTGCATCAAACTTGCAATTTACGTTTCTTCAAAGATTCTTATCTTGAAAGTAAGATAAGCTATGAACATCAACCAAAAGTCGAATACAGTCTCCCCAAACAGTAGTTTCAAAGTTGGTAATTATAGAATATTGTTGGAGATTTATGTAGATTTAATTTATCAACTTAATTGCCAAAATCCTTTACTTTTGAAACTACTGTAACAGAGAATCTATTTTTAAACTTCTTAAGTGGTTTAGCTCATCACAAACGATTTAAATGTAAATCGATACATTGATCGATGGCACTCGAATCACTTAAGGAGGTTGTTAGGAAGATAACAAGATCTACAACCGTAGATAAATCTCTCGTTGAAGAAATTGTCAGAGACATTCAAAGGGCTTTGATAAAGGCTGATGTAAACGTTAGACACGTTAAGGAGATAAGCGATGCAATAAAGAAAAGGGCGTTGAGTGAAGAGGTTTTGGAAGGATTGAGTCCAAAGGAACACATAATAAAGATAGTTTACGAGGAACTACTTAAGGGTATAGGTGAAGGTTTGGATATCCCACTAAAAAAATCAAAGATAATGCTCGTAGGATTGCAGGGTGGTGGCAAGACTACGACAACCGTCAAGTTGGCCAAATACTTCAAGGATAGAGGTTTGAGGACTGCAGTTGTATGTGCAGATACCTGGCGTCCAGCAGCATACGATCAGCTTAAACAGTTGGCTGAAAGCTATGGAATAGCTTTTTACGGTGAAAAAGATGGTAGAGATGCTGTTAAGATTGTTGAAGATGCTCTAAAGGTCCTTAAGGATTATGACATGGTTGTCATAGATACCGCCGGGAGGCATGCTTTGGAAAAGGAACTGATCGATGAGATGGTTGAGATTGCAAGGGTTGCAAATCCAGATTACAAGCTTTTGGTTTTGGATGCTGCGATTGGACAACTTGCATCAAAGCAGGCTAAGGCTTTCCACGATGCCATAGGTATAGATGGAATCATAATAACGAAGTTTGATGGAACTGCAAAGGGAGGTGGTGCATTGTCTGCTGCAAGGGAGATCGGAATTCCAATTGCCTTCATTGGAGTTGGTGAGAAGGTTGAGGATTTTGAGAGATTTGATCCTGCTGGATTTGTTTCAAGATTGCTTGGAATGGGTGACGTTAGGGCTTTGATGGAGAAGGTTGAGAGAATTGCAAGAGAAGAGAAACTTGAGCCTGAGAAATTCCTAAAGGGAACGTTTACACTTAAAGAGGTCTATAAGCAAATTGAAGCCATGCAGAAGATGGGTCCAATCAAAAAGATATTTGAGCTTTTGCCATTTGGATTTGGGTTGAAGGTTGATGAAAACGTTATGGAGATGACTCAGGAGAAGATGAAGAAGTTTAAGGTGATAATGGATTCCATGACAGAGGAGGAGCTTACAAATCCAAAGATAATAGATTCATCTCGAATAAGGAGGATTGCAATTGGAAGTGGAACGACACCTCAGGATGTCAAGGAGCTTTTGAAGTATTACAGGACTATGAAGAACGTCATGAAGAAGATGAAGAAGCTTGAGAAGGGTAAGTTACCTTTGAAGTTTAAGTTTGGGATCTAAGCGGAATGTGGAGAATATGGAGTTTGGTATAGAACTCATGCCAAATTTAAGGGTGTATGAGCTTGAATATTATGCAAGACTTTCCGAGGAGAGTGGATTTAGATATTTATGGGTGACAGATCACTATAACAACAGGAATGCCTTCGTAGTCCTTTCAGCATTAGTAAGATGCACATCCAATATCAAGGTTGGTGTTGGAATAACAAATCCCTTTCACATGAATCCAGCAGTCATAGCTTCTGCGATAGCTACGATAGATGAGATGAGTGGAGGTAGGGCTGTGCTTGGTATTGGAGCTGGAGATCTTTTTACACTGAGGAGTATTGGAATTGAGAGAAGGAAACCCCTGAGAAGGGTTGGAGAGGCAATTTACATCATAAGGAAGCTTTTAAATGGGGAAACTGTCAACTTTAATGGAGAGATATTTAAGTTTAGAGGTGCAAAACTCTCTTTTAAATCCAGATGTGTTCCTATATACGTCGGAGCTCAGAGGGAGAGGATGGTAAGGTTGGCTTCGGAGATTGGTGATGGTCTGATTTTGAATGCATCTCATCCAAAGGATGTTGAGTTTGCATTGAAAAACGTTGAGCTTAGGGAGGGATTTGACTTTGCTGTCTGTTCATCCTTCAGTATAGATAAGAGCAGAGAGAAGGCAATTAAGAATGCAAAGGTAGTTGTTGCATTCATAGTTTCAAGTTCTCCTCCTGAGGTTTTGGAGAGGCATGGAATAGATTACGAATCTGTAAGATCGGTAAGCTTGGCTTTGAGGGATGCGTTTGAAAGTGGTAACTGGAGGTGTGTTGTTGATGTTGTGAGTGACGAGATGGTTGAGGAGTTTTCCATAAGTGGAACGATTGATGATGTTATTGAAAGGATTGAAAGTTTGGAGAAGTTGGGAGTTACTCAAATCGTCGTTGGAAGTCCAATTGGAAGAGAAAAGTCCAAAGTCATAAGGATGATAGGAGATCAGATTATACCTCACTTCCAAAAGGGAGATTAACAAATATCTGAAGATACATACATGAGGGTTGGAATTGCAAAGTTGGGTGCAATGGGTTCATCGATACTCCTGGAATACTGTTTAAATGAGGTTGCAATGAGGGAAGACTTTGAGACTTTTGTAGTTTCATCTGGATCTAGGATAGATTTAAGGATCATAGATGAGATTGAAAGGGGAGAGTTTGATCTCAAGATTGTAGCCTGTCCAGATGCTGAGAGGAATCTGAAGAGAAAAATAACTGGAAGGGTTGTTGTTGTCACCGATAGGGCGAGTGAGGATTGGCTTGAGAGTGTCGATTGGGGATACATAGTTGTAAAGGCAGACTCCATGATAGGTGCTAAAATGGAGTTCCTAGACCCTACCGAGATGGTTCTATACAACTCTGACATACTGAAGGTTTTGGCTGTAACAGGTGTTTACAGGTTGTTGCAGTTTGAGATAGAAAGAGCTTTGAGGGGAGATTACCTTCCAAGGGTTGTTGTTGATTTTGATAAGGCTTTGGAGTATGCTGGATTTTCAAATCCCTATGCCAAGGCAAAGGCTATTGCCAGTTATATAATAGCGGAGGGAGTTTCCAAGATAAATAGGAGAGCTTGCTTCCATGAGAGAGATCTTGAGAGGTTTACAACTCTCTGTGCTGCAGCACATGAGATGATGAGGATTGCTGGAATTCTTGCAGACTCTGCAAGGGAAGTTGAGAAGTCAAATGACACAGTCCTGAGAACTCCACATTCAAGATACGGTGATATTCTGAGCAAGACCAGACTTTACGACCTTCCCAGGTAAAAATTTTTATTCAAACTTTCAACATTGAGCATGCTCACACCGTTCGAGGTTAAGATTCTCCAGTCACTTGAGGAGGATAGAGAATACAGGTTGGATGAGGCTGAAAGGGTTGCAAAGATTAGTAGGGATGCAATTATCAAAGGTGCATATCTTCTAAAGGAGAAGGGGTATGTTGAGGTTAGGGAGGTTGTAAGGAAGATCTACAGGTTGACGGAGGAAGGTAGAGAATATTTGGAGAGGGGGTTGCCCGAGGAGGAACTCTTTGAATTTCTCAAAGATAAGGGAGAGTTTGATTTGGATGAACTTGAGAAGTTTTTTGACAAGAGGAAGATTGGTATAGCATTGGGTTGGTTGAGGAGGAGGGGTGTTGTTGAGATTGTGAATGGTAAGATTGTTGTTGTTGGTGATGCCAAATTTGAGGAGAGGGATTATCTAAGGCTTGTAGCTGATGGAAAATTTGAGCAGATTCCCAAGAGTTCTTTGAGGGAGCTTAAGAGGAGGAGGTTGATTGATGAGGAGGAGAGGAAGGAGATATACATCAAGATTTTGAAGAAACCATCTGTTGAGCTTAAGGGAATCGTTACAGATCTAACTCCAGAGATGATAATTTCTGGATCTTGGAGGGGTAAGGAATTTTTAAGATACGATGTGAAGATACCCTCAAAGGATATTTACGGTGGTAAGGTTCATCCCTATGAGAGGATAATAAGGGAGTGTAGGAGGATATTTTTGGAGATGGGTTTTAGGGAGATAAAGGGTAACTACGTTCAACCAGCATTCTGGAACTTCGATGCACTCTTCCAACCTCAAGATCATCCAGCAAGGGATCTTCAAGACACTTTCTACATAGATGAGTTTGTGAAGATTTCTGAGGATTTGGTTGAGAAGGTTAAGTTGACTCATGAGAAAGGTTGGATAACAGGTTCAACTGGTTGGGGAGGTTCGTGGGATGTTAGGAAGGCTGAGCAATTAGTCTTAAGGACGCACACAACAGCTGTAACAATCAAATACCTTGCAGAGAATCCAGAACCACCTCAAAAGGCATTCTGTATAGATAGGGTTTACAGGAGAGAGGCGATAGATCCAACACATCTACCAGAGTTCGATCAGCTTGAGGGGGTTGTTTTGGATAGGGATGTTGGATTTTCCCATCTTTTGGGATTGCTTAAGGAGTTCTTTTCAAAGATGGGATTTGAAAACGTTCGATTTAGACCAGGTTACTTCCCATACACTGAGCCAAGTGTTGAGCCTGAGGTTTACGTTGAAGGTTTGGGATGGGTTGAGCTTGGGGGTGCGGGTGTATTTAGGAAAGAAGTTACGGAACCTTTGGGTATTAGGGGTAGGGTCTTAGCCTGGGGTTTGGGGATTGGGAGGTTGGCTATGTTGAAGTTGGGATTGAAGGATCTTAGGAGGTTGTATCTTCCAGACATAGGATGGTTAAGGGGGATGCCAGCCATCAAAAAATCCAAGTGTTAACATTGCAATTTTTCAATCTCTGAGTTTAGTTTGTTCAAGCATAGTTAAATGCTTTAACAAGTGGAATACCACCAAGTTCAAGTGCTTTTACTTTCTCTTTAAGCTGATTTGATTCATTTATTAATTCGTTTAATTTTTCTGAGTTAACTTTTAATGAACGTTTGTATAGTCCCAAAATTTTCAGTAACTTAAATTTTAGACCCTCTGATTTGACTAAGATATTTATTTTAGCCTGTATTTTATCAATATAACCTAATATTTCTGAAAGTTTCTTGGAACTTTCTATGTAATCTTTAAGTATTCTACTTGCTTCTCTAAGCTCATTCAGTTTTTGGATAAATCTATCTGATTGTTCTTCTGACATGAAGACAATTTTTCCTATAATTTTTGATATTTTGACAGCTTTAATGAGGCAATTTCGTGGCTTATCAAAACAAAGTAAGTTCTGTAAATAATCAATAAAGATCAGGTCGTCATCGAATACGTTAACATCGATATTGTCCTTTTTTAGTTTTGCAATTGCTCTTTCGTAGTAGTCATGCTTATCTATCGGGACAACACCATCTTGAACATAATGTAAAGACTTACCTAAATATAAAATTACCAAACATTCAAAAATTCTTGTCGAGCATTCTCTATTAAATTTTTTATAAAATTTACATTTGGTGTATGATGTCTAACTCTCTTTTTAGAGTGTATCACCTTTCGAATTCCCTTATGAACACCCCTTTTTACTTCCTAGGGCAATCATTAGAGAACCCGCTGCAACTTGACCCCAATTTTGTCAGGATTAATATCTGGATCAACACTAGCTTCTTTTAGAAGCTCAGTTTCTTCGTTTGACAAATTTAAATCTTTAGCGACAAGTTCGGCAATCCATTGATGTGTTTAACATTATTTAATAAGTTGTCGCTAGTCTTGGGTGTTTATACGAAAATTTAAATTCAATATAAATTTTTTGCTTCTATGTCTATCTTGATCGTTATTTTTATAACATTTCTAATCAAAATTTAACTTCATGGAAAAGTTTAGTTATGCAAAGGCTGGAGTTGACATAAGACAGGAGGAGAGGGCAGTAAAGGCACTTGTAAGTAAAATAAAGCACATTCGAAAGGGTTTTGGAAGACCAATCTTGACAGGTCACTACGCAAGTGTGCTAGACTTTGAAGATTTTGGATTGGCCATAACTGTAGATGGTGTTGGGACGAAGATAATGATTGCTGAAAAGCTAAACAAGTTCGATACAATTGGCATAGACTGCGTTGCCATGAACGTAAACGATCTTCTTGCCATTGGTGCAGAACCAATTGCAATGGTAGATTACGTTGCAACCTTCAAGCCTGACGAGAGTGTAATGGAGCAGATTGCAGTTGGATTGGAGAGGGGTTGCAAAATTGCAAACATAACGCTTGTTGGAGGTGAAACAGCAACACTACCAGATCTCATAAACGGATGGGATTTAGTTGGAACTGCTGTTGGGGTTGTTGATAAGAATAGAATCATCACTGGAAAGGGTATCCAGCCAGGAGATGTCATATTTGGAGTTCCAAGCAGTGGAATTCACAGTAACGGCTTGACACTTGCCAGGAAGGTAATTGAGATTGCTGGGCTAAGTTATCATGACGAGTTCAATGGAAAGACAATTGGCGAAGAGCTACTCACTCCTACAAGGATTTACATCGAAGTCTTGGATGTTGTCAGGAGATGTGACGTTCACGGGTTGGCACACATAACTGGTGGAGGTCTACTGAACCTAAAGAGACTGAAGAACGTGAAGTTTGTCATAGACAGACCACTAAAACCTCAGAAGATATTTAGGTTTATACAGGAGCTTGGAAATATCGATGAGGGTGAGATGTATCGAACTTTTAACATGGGGATGGGATTTGCAATCATACTTCCAGAGGAAGATGTAGATAGTGTTGAGAGGTTTGTTGAAGGTAGAGTTGTGGGTTACGTTGAGGATGGTGAGGGTGTCTATGTCGAAGGTTTAAGGATCGATACCTTTTAATATTGGGTAAAGATTTCGTTATGAAGGTTGGAGATGCCATGGTTAGGGATGTTATTTCGGTGGATTACAAAACTCCCGTGAAAGAGGTTGTAAAGGAGATGGGAAGGAGGAGAATTGGAAGTGTTTTGGTTTCAAGGGATGGAGAGATTTATGGGATATTCACAGAGAGAGATCTTGTTTCAAAGGTCTTGCTTGAGGGGAGTTTAGATGATGAGGTTGGAAAATACACTTCGACACCCCTTATAATAGTTTCACCTGACTACGATCTAAAGGAGGCTACGAGGATAATGTCAGACATGAAGATCAAGAGACTTGTGGTTGTTGAGGATGACAAGATTGTTGGAATTCTGACAGCCAGTGACGTTGTGAGTGCAATTGCAAAAGCCCCCTTGAAGGTGATGTGAATGAAGTGTGTTGCATGTGGAAAGGAACTTAGAGAGGAGGATGAGGGTATAACTTGGAGGAGATGCAGTATATGCAAGAGACCAGTTTGCTTCGATGACATAAGATATATTGGAACTTGGATAAGGGGACTTTACAAGAACTACATAAACGTCATACCAGTATGCCCAGAGTGTCTTCCAAAGTCGATGCTGAGAAGACTTGCTGAAAGGACACTTGAAGAGTAGTTAATCCGATGAGGATTCAGATTTACGGTGCTGGGATATCGGGAAGTTATCTATACAACCTTTTATCTCAGAATGGATTTGAGGTTGGCATATTTGACGTTAGGAAGGAACCCGATTGTAGGTGTGCGTGGGGATTCAGCTACTCTGAAACAAAGGAACTTTACAGGGAGGTTGGATTGAACGTTGACGATTACGTGCTCTCAAAGCCCGAGTATGTTATTCTAAACGGTAAGATATGGCTTAAGAACAGGGAAGTCGTTATACTAGACAAGAAGGATATCATGAGGGAACTTTGGAGATTTAAGCTGAGAGATGAGGGTGGTAACATCTTGGTAGATGCAACGGGAAGTAGTAGGGCTGTGCTACCAAGAATAAAGAACGATTCAATCTATACAACTGTCCAATACATTGAAAGGCAAGATCTGGATGAGAACGTTTACATACACATGGTTAAGACTGGATATGCATGGGCTTTTCCACTTGGAAACGGAAGATGGCATGTTGGTGCTGGAGATATTACAAAGGAGAGGGCTTTTGAACTGATAAAGATGCTTAGGGAGACCTACAATTTGAAGGATTCTGATAAGACTTGTGTTTGCTTTGGAAGGATAAGACTCCTACCACCATCCAAGTGTAAGCCGATAGTTTACGGGAACATTTACGGTGTTGGAGAGGCTGTGGGATGCGTGAGTGGGACTGGAGAAGGAAACGCACCATCTCTGAAGTGTGCAAAGGTACTTTACGATTGCCTGATCAACGATGAGCTTGAGAGGTATGAGGAGAGAGTTTTAAGGGAATTCTGGTGGATTGAGGTTGAGCATGATTTTGTCTCCGCAATTCAAAATGGAAAGAAGATTAAGGCTTTGAGACTACTACCAAAGGTTATATCTGTGGAGTCAAAGAGAAGTGTGAAGCATTCTTTTGTCACCATGAAGAAGATGTTGAGCATGTTGATTTAATTCATTTTCTTCTGAATAATTAGGTTGATGATAGATTAGACTGTTCTCTTCTAAATCTCGGCTTAATTTACTCCATCTTTGTAATGAATTCTTGACTGACACTTCTCTAGAATGCTGTGTTAATTACATTGCTCTCTCTGAATGAACGTATGACTACAATCTTACATTCCTTCCTAAATGACAGAGAAGACATTTTACGACTTAATCTTAATTGGCTTATAAATGTTTCTAATTTGAGCTAAATTTGAGTAATATCTATATACTAATTTGGTGCTTTAATGTTGGAGGTGAGGGAATGGACGAACTTAAAGGTGAGGTAGGCAAAAAATATAGTGAAAAATGGAAAACTGTAAAGATTCCTTTAAATGTGTATAGGATGGTCGAGATAGTAGCCAAAGAATGGGATACTAGTGTTTCTGATGCAGTTAAACAGATGTTAATAACTTATTTAGCTGAAAAAGGTTATACAAGGAGATATTATGAAGAAAAGAATAGATGAAATGCTTTGTTTATTAGTCGAAAAAGGAGGAAAAATTTAGAGAACTTGATGATCTTAGGTGATAATTATGGCTCGAAGGAAAAAGACGAAAACTAGTGAATTTGGAGTCTCAGGCAGAATATCGCACGATTCAACACCATTCTATTCAAGGAAGATGTATAAAGATTTAGAGCTACCAAAACCTTCAAAGAAAGACATGATTGAAAATCCAGTTCCTCTAGAATACTTGGATAAGTTGATAGTTGGTGATGCAAGAAATGTCCTAAAGAAATTACCAGACAACTGCGTTCACTTGGTGATCACTTCGCCACCTTACAACGTTGGCAAAAAGTATGACGAAGACTTAACTCTGCAAGAATATTTAGATTTTATAGAAGAGATTTTAAGAGAGATATACAGAGTTTTAGTTTGGGGAGGCAGAGTTTGCTTTAACGTAGCAAATCTTGGGAGAAAGCCATACATTCCTTTACACGCATACGTAATCCAAATTTTCGAAAAGATAGGTTATCTGATGAGAGGTGAAATCATTTGGTATAAGGGAAATTCCATAGCAGGTTCATCGACTGCATGGGGCTCTTGGCAATCAGCAACAAACCCTGTTCTTAGAGATGTCCACGAATATATACTGGTATTTTCAAAGGGAAGTTTTAAAAGAGAGAAAAATGGGAAAAAAGAGACAATATCCAGAGATGAATTTATAGAATTTACAAGAAGCGTATGGACATTCCCACCAGCTTCTGCCAAGGAAATTAGACATCCAGCACCATTCCCAATCGAACTACCGTATAGGTGCATTCAACTTTATACATTCGAAGGTGACGTAGTGTTGGATCCATTTGTTGGTAGTGGAACCACATGTATTGCTGCAATAATGCTCAAGAGGTATTACATTGGAATAGACATAAATGAAGAATACATTAGATTAGCTCAAAATCGAATATCTCAATTTTTGGCTCGGAAAAAACTGACAGAATTTTAAGTTAAGTGCTTCTTGATCAAAGAAACCATCTCATTTAACTCATCAAATTTTGTAATGTCAACAACCATATCAAAAAGGCCAGATTTTAAAGCAAGATCGATCATGCACTTAGCGTTTCCCTTCTCAGGTTTATGACTTGTAACTACTATAAACAAAATATCCTTGGATAAACCAAACTTCACCTGAGCTGCGTTTGATATTGCTTTTTTCACAGTATCAGTTCGAATCATACCAGGACGTTCAAGTTCTATACGCTTTCCATTACATATTATGTAATCAGACGATCCTTTAGCTTCTATTACAGCTACGATCTTACTGCTATGACTTTCCATAGCTTCTAAATTATCTTTATATTCCCTAAGAATCTCAAAATCAGCTTTGCCTTCACCCGTCATACATATTTCGGGAATCTCATACTGATGAATCAAATTGGTATCGGGGAAAAATGTTTCCATTATAACTATAAAAATAGCCTCAAAAGCATCTCCATATACTTTAGCACGGGCTTGAAAATTCTTACACAAATTGAATTCCTCCACAACTTTCTCAAAAACAGTATTCATAAACTCCTTTAAATTCTTATTTTGCTTTAGATTTATTTTATTTGCAATTTCTCTGGCAATTTCGACGAGTTGATCAAATCTGCTCATGTAGCTTTAACTTTAAGTATTTCTATTAAGCCTTTACCATTTAGATTTCAGTTTCTATTGCTTTGTTGAAAATTGTGTGATTTGGGAATATATAACAAACGACATCTGACATCAATTATTTCAACAGAGCAAGTTAATAGTCAGGGTTACCGTATCCACCCCCACCTGGAGTGTTTATAACTATCAGATCACCCTCACTCAACTCAACCGTATCCTTTGAGACCTTAACAATCTCACCCTTCCTCACAACGTAATGGTCACCAGATTCACCATCCATCCCACCTTCAAGACTCCAGGGCTTCAACCTCACCCTCTCAGCTATCACAGTTACTACCGCATCTGAAAGAACCTTGTAAACCCTCCTTATCCCCAATCCACTCCTATACTTACCTGCACCACCTGAACCATCCCTCAAGGAATACTCAAGGATCATTATTGGATACTCCCTCTCTATAACCTCTATCGGTGTGTTCATAGTGTTTGTCATGTTCGTATGAACGCCATCGACACCATCCATGGTAGGTCTAGCCCCCATCCCACCACCTACAGTCTCATAGAAAACCCAACCTCTACCCCCAATGATCACGTTGTTCATGCTACCGTGAGATGCAGCTGGAACCTTATCTGGAAATACCTTGGATAGAGCTTTGAATATTACATCAACTATACGCTGAGATGTTTCAACGTTTCCTATTGAAACTGGTGCAGGTTTCCTTGGATTTACAAGACATCCCTCTGGAGCTTGTATCTTGACAACTCTAAAGAATCCGTTGTTCATTGGCAAGTCTGGATCCAAAACAGCCTTCAATGCGAATGAAGTTGATGCAACGGTCACACCAAAGACTGCATTTAGGGGACAGTCTATCTGTTTGTGAGTCCCAGTGAAGTCAACTCGCAAATCTCCATCAACCTTATGTCTAAAAGTTCATCCTTGAGTTCGATGTAGTCAACAGCGTAACTCTCAAAATTTGGAATTTGATCTATCAGTGATCTCATGTATCTCTCGGTGTATTCCAAACTCCTATTCCAAGCTTCGGATACAACTTTACCATACCTCTCAACAATCTCCAAAATTTTCCTTTCCCCAACATTCAAAGATGCAATCTGGGCTTTCAAATCACCAATTGTATATTTTGGAACCCTTACGTTTGATATAATCATATTGAAAATCTCATCGTCAATCTTTCCCCTCCTGATGAGCTTTGTGGGGGGTATGACAAGTCCCTCCTGATTGAGTTCCCTCGCACACATACTCATGTTTCCAGGAAAGCATCCTCCTCCTACGTCAACGTGATGTGCCTTGTTAATTACAAAGCAGAATAACTCACCCCTGTAAAAAAACGGGTTTTAGCATGGTTATGTCGTTTAGGTGAGTTCCAGATATGTATGGATTGTTTACAATTATAACGTCTCCATCCTCAAATTCACCCTCAAAACATTCTATTATCCTCCTTGCTCCAATAGACATACTGCCAAGGTGAACTGGTATGTGTTCAGCCTGGGCAACAAGCTCACCGTTTGATGTTAGGACAGCACAGCTACAATCCATCCTGTCCCCTATGTTTGGTGAGTAGGCAGTATTTCTATGGACAACACCCATCTCCTCGGCAACATACTCCGTAGACTTCCTCACAATCTCAACTTTCACAGACTAACACCTCAAAATCTTCAAGTTTAGGTATCCATCAACCAAAGCTGTAAATTTTGGAGGTATGAGTATCGTAGTATCGTAATCCTCAACAAACAGCTGGTCCATCTATCCTGGCTCCAGCCTTCAACTTGGATCTTGAGTATATTGGTGTTCTCACCCATCCATCTTCAAAGTAAACTTCTCTGAAGTATTCTGGCTTTGGTAGATATTCAACCTCCCTCTCACGTCTTATCTCAGGCTTTGAAGTTATACCAAAAGCTGTAACCCTCAAGTTGACAATCTCAACTTCTTCATCCTTAGAGCAAAATCCGTATAGTTCTTCATGTTTCTCATGGAAAATCTCAACGCAGCTTTCAATTTTTCCCGTCCACGGGACTGTGATACTGTAACGAACATCCACATACCTAAAAACCCCAACATCCCCAACAGCCTCCTCAACCATCTTTGAAAACTCACCTTCAACAAAATCTTCGCAAACATCATCAACTAAAACAATTAAACTCCTAACCTTATCCACCCTGTAATCTGAGAGTAAGAGACCAATGGCTGAAAAAACTCCAGCATGTGGTGGGATGAGTATGGATTTAATCTCAAGCTCATCGGCAAGCTCGACACCATGCAAACCACCAGCACCACCAAACGCAAACATCGTGAACTCTCTGGGATCGTAACCCCTCTCCACAGTAACTATCCTGAGAGCCTTGGACATGACAACGTTTGAAAGCTTTATGATTCCAAATGCAGCTTCCTCCAATCCCAACCCAAGCTGATCCGCAAGCTTGGATATTGATTCCTTTGCCAAATCCTTCCTCAGCTTTAAGGATCCAATCTCTTCTCCCAACTTACCCAATATAAGATTTGCATCCGTTATTGTAGGCTTATCGTTTCCCCTTCCATAGCATACGGGTCCAGGATCTGATCCAGCACTCAAGGGTCCAATCCTCAAGGCTCCTCCCCTGTCAACCCAAGCTATCGTCCCACCTCCAGCACTGACCTCAACCAAATCTACAAATGGAAATCTAACGGGATACTTTGGAGAACCAATCCTATACTCGTTTGTTATCGATGGCTCATGATTCACTATCGTTGAACACTTTGCAGTTGTCCCT
>Ga0190367_1001467_pt1 | contig 13612 bp, 14 predicted proteins | sample 4872181011_MG_FD_171838 | JGI IMG/M metagenome (GOLD analysis project Ga0190367, IMG submission 171838) | Hydrothermal vent microbial mat bacterial communities from Southern Trench, Guaymas Basin, Mexico - 4872-18-10-11_MG | ecosystem: Environmental > Aquatic > Marine > Hydrothermal vents >...
ATTTTATTTCTTTCGAAAACTTCAAGCCTTCTTATCAGATTTTTAACTTTTATTGCCTTCATTGCGTAAGAATTTAATGATTTTGAAGAATTTATAATTTGCTTAAGTGGACAGATCTTGAAAATGATAAATTAAAAATATATGTGAAAATCCTTCCAAATCCTTTTAGTCCTTCAGAATATTCAGAAAAATCTCAACTACGCCTTTAACACCTCTGGCTGCAGTGGTTGTATTGGTGTCTCCTTCGTATCTTTAAATGGAGAGTGTATAACCCCAATTGGTTTATAAGTGATAACACTGGTCATGGTTTATGGATAAATAATTTTTCCACTATCCTTATGAGTTACATAACCTTCAAATTTATCAACATATCCTTTTATTTTTCTCCCAATTTTCCTTGCAATCTTGTAGCATCTGCTGGAGTCTTTGATTATTATAAAGTCGTAAATTTCCTTTTTTAAAGGATAAAAGTTTAGGTCATATTCCAATGCTGCATGCCTAATCGCAATGCCAGCATCTGCATATCCCTCGGCAATCATTTTCGCAACGTCTTCGTGTGCATAGACATTTTTAACGAATCTAAAGTTGGGAAACACTTCCTTCAGGAGAAATCTAGTTGCTGAGCCAACATTTCTACCAACAACTCTAATATTTCTTCTCTTTCTAATATCTTCTATGTTTCTGAATTTGATTCTCTTGTAGACAATGCCGATTTCCCTTATATAGCCCCTTAAAACAATTACCTTATTTTCAAGCCAAAAGTTTTTAAGAAAAGGAACATTATAACCATTAGAGGCTTTATCGTAAAGATGCGATCCCGCAACCTTTGCGAAGTCAAGCATTAAAAATGCTAAACCACCCGCAGAACCTTGCCATGTAACATCAAAGTTCAACGCATTCAATATTTTTTCGGCAAGAGGATCGTTACTACCAGCAAATTTATGATAAGGGTCACTAAACCTGCTTAAAAGCATCTTTGCATATTTTGTTAGCCTGCTTCCCCTTGCATCACTAATAACAAGTTTTTTATTAACTAAACTTTCAAACTTCGCAAGGTTTGTCCAGAGTGTTGAGTATGGTATATTTAACTCCTTGGCAACTTTATTAATAGATTTCAATTCGCCTATCAGCCTAAGAGTTTCTATTATGTCGGAAAAATTACCAAATTTATTTTGAAATTCTGATTTTTGCGATCTTTCGATCATAATATGAAAAAATTCAGGAAAATATTTAAATATTCTTATCAAAATAATGATAACGTATAAAATGAAGGAAAAGCTTGTTTTAGGCGTAACATCCGCGATTTTAATAGCATTGTTTACATCTTCCTTAATCTTGAAGAATACAGATATTATTAGCAGTGAAAAGACGAACAAAATTTTTGTCTGCTCAGGTGCTGGTTTAATGAAGCCAATGAACGAGCTTATAGATAAGTTTGAGGAGGAAAGAGGTATTGAAATTGAAGTTCACTACGGAGGTAGCGCAGAATTATATGGTATCCTTTCTGCAACTGGTTGCGATATTTTTGTTCCAGGAGATTACTACTACACGAAAATTGCAATGGATAACGACTACTTAGTAAACGAGACCGTTAAAAACATAACCTTGCATATTCCCGTAATAGCCGTACCGAAGGGAAACCCTAAAAACATAAACTCACTTGAGGATTTAGCTAAAATAGGCGTTAGAGTAGCTCTCGGCGATCCTAAAGCATGTGCAATAGGAAGAGTTGCTAAGAAGATTCTTGAAGGGAGTGGACTCTGGGAGAATGTTAGCAGAAATGTTATTGTCTTCACACCAACCGTTAATCAACTTTTAATATATATAGCGACTGGACAAGCTGATGCCGTAGTAATATGGGAGGATATGACTTCATGGGCTGAAGGAAAAGGTAAAATAGAGGTTATAGAGATACCTAAAGAAAAAAACATAATTAAAACTATCCCAACCGCCGTAACGATTTTTGCTAAAAAAGAAGGAAAATATGAGATTGCAAAGGCGTTTAGTGACTACATAGCAAGCGAGGAAGGATTAAAGATTTGGAAGAAGTGGGGGTTTAAGCCTTGCAAGGGATAGAATTTCTAAAATTTCGAAATTTTTGTACAGTAATAGCTTTTCTTTTCACATTAACACTCCTTATAGCCATTTCTTTGCTATTTATAATACCGGATAAAGGAGACATTTTAAAAGCTATTAGGAGCGAGGAAATGGTATACTCACTAAAACTGTCCATAACAACCTCATCCATATCAACAACTATCATTTTGCTTTTTTCTGTACCAATTGGCTATGCATTATCTAGGTTTTCATTCCCCAGCAAGAATGTAGTGAAATCGATACTTGATTTGCCAATAGCTTTTCCTGAACTTGTTCTCGGATTATGTCTTCTGCTACTTTTTGGTCAAACACTTGTGGGCAAGTGCTTGGAAAATTTGGGCATAAAAATTGTTTTTACAAAACTCGGAATAATAGTCGCTCAAGTATTTACAGCATTGCCATATTCAACAAGAGTATTGTACGCAACTTTCGAATCTATAGACCCTAGACTTGAACTTGTTTCGAGAAGTTTGGGTTATGGGGAATTTGAAACATTTAAAAATGTGACTCTTCCTCTGGCAAAACCGGGTATATTCGCCTCAGCAATAATAGCATTTGCAAGAAGCATGGGCGCTTTCGGTGCTGTACTTTTGCTTGCTGGAGGATCATTTATGAATACAGAAACCCTACCAATTACGCTTTATCTTAACATCTCTTACGGTAATATGGCTATGGCGATTACAAGTGGGATTTTACTAGTAGTTATATCTTTTATAGCCATTTTTATATTTGAAAAAGTGGAAAGGGACAAGCTATGAGTTTAGCTCTAGAATTGAAAAATTTATTTGTAAGTTTAAGGGAATTCAGGTTAGAAGACATAAATTTAGAGGTGAATAACGGAGAATACGTAGCAATAATTGGTCCAACTGGAAGTGGCAAATCCGTCTTACTTGAAACAATAGTTGGCTTCTATAAACCAACTCGAGGCAAAATTTTCATTGAAGGTAGAGATGTTACCCTCTTACCTCCTGAGAGAAGGGAGGTAGGCATAGTTTATCAAGATTACGCTCTTTTCCCGCATATGAATGCCTTTAAAAATATAGCATATGGGCTTAGAAAGAGAGGACTTTCGAATAAGGAGATCAGAAGGGAGGTTGAAAGAATTGCAAAGGTTTTAAAAATAGAACATCTTCTCCACAGAAAACCTGAAACTTTAAGCGGAGGCGAGCAACAGAGAGTTGCTATTGCGAGAGCTTTAGTCATTAAACCGAAACTTCTGCTTTTAGATGAGCCTCTCAGCGCTTTAGACGTTAAGATGAGAGAAGACCTAAGAGAGCTTATCAAAGAAGCTACTAAGGAATACAATGCGACTGTTTTGCACGTGACACACGATTTTGAGGATGTCTTCAATCTAGCAAGCAAAGTTGTTGTTATGAGACGGGGAAGAATCTTGCAGATAGAGAAACCGAATGATATATTTAGCAAACCGACAAGTGATTTTATAGCGACGTTTGTTGGCGCAAATGTTTTTCGTGGTGTTATCAACAGCAAGAAAGACGGATTAACAGCTATAAAGGTGGGGGATCACATACTTTGGTCAAAGGATCACGCTGAAGTGGGTGAGCATGTTAAAATAGCGATTAGACCGGAAAGCATAATTATCTCAGATAAACCGCCGAAAAACTTAGAGAGGAACGTAATTCCTTGCTCCGTTGGTGAAGTAAAGAGAAGTGCTAATTTAATCTGGTTTACGTTAAACGCTAAAGGTTTAAAGATAAAAGCGGCTGCAACGCCGAATTTCCTTGGTTTTTTAAATATTAATTTCAGAAGAAAAGTTTTTGCTATATTTGAAGCTGAAAACGTTAAAATAATAGATAGGAATAGACAAGATAGCTAACAACCTATCTTAGCATTTATGGAATAAGCAAATAGTTCCGCAATTTGCTTCATGAATAGAGGTTCCGTAGCTACAATATCGTATGCTGTAATTATACCGATAAGCCTGTTATCCTTTGTAACTCCTAATTTCTTTATTTTATTTTTCACCATTAGCATAGCAGCTTCCTCGACACTAGCCTCATGATCTATCGTTAATAAGGGGGAGGACATCACATCCCTCACTTTAATCTCTGCAGGATCTTTCCCCTCAGCAACAACTTTTGTTAAGATATCCCATTTAGTTATTATACCTTTAGCTTCATTATTTTTAATAACAATTAAACTCCCAATACTGTGCTTTCTCATCAATTGAGCCGCATCGATTACTCTGGCTTCAGGATCTATTGTTATTACATGTCTTTTCATGATATCTCTAACTAACAAAGGCATCGCTCCGAAAAACTAATGTTAATTTATGCTATAAATAATTTATGTTTTGTATCACTTTTTTGTTACTTACAGCTTATACCTAGGCAAGAGCTGCTCTGTGACTTTTTAGCAAAAATAGTTAGAAAATTTAAGGAAAAATTATTTTAGTAATTTGCTTCAGAAGAGCTGTAGAGATAAACAAAAAATATAAATTCCTAATCTACAAGTTTTTAAGATGATCAGGATTTTGCGTGTAAATCTTAAAGCCTATGGCGATATGAAAGATATAACGGAGGAGGTCAGAAGATTTGTTAAGGAGTGCGGAAAACGGGAGGGTGCTGTGCTAGTTTTTGCAAGAGGATCTACGGGTGCTATAACAACTATAGAATATGAACCTGGATTAAAAAAGGATTTTCCAAGGATTATGGATAAAATAGCACCTTATAATGAAAACTATGAGCATCACAAGACATGGGGTGATGATAATGGTTCAAGTCATGTAAAAGCAGGTATTATTGGACCAAGCCTCGTAGTTCCTTTTAGGGATGGGGAATTATTGCTAGGAACCTGGCAACAAATAGTAGTTATAAATTTTGACACGAGATCAAGAGAAAGGGAGATAATACTTCAGATTCTATAGTATTAAATAAATTGCAGAAAAGGGAACTAGTCCCAGTTACATTTTTTAGTTATGCGGTAATGTATGATGTCTACTGAAGAGAGTTTAAGTGGATAAAACATAGAAAGATCACTTGTTTCTTTTTAATAGGAAAGTGAATAATAATTTTAAAATAAAAATTGAGTTAGCATAAATGTAACGCTCCAGCTAGAAAGGAAAAATATGCTACAATCGATTGTTTTAGGGCTTGTAGATTCGACAAGTCCCTGTGCATTATCTATTCTGTTATTTCTGGTTGGCTTTTTGTTTCTAACTGCTCTCAGAAAAAATATTATAAAAAATTCTGTTTCTTTTATAGTAGCTTTATTCGTCACTTTATTTGTCTTTTGTGAAGGGTTACTTAGCCTAAATCTAATCTCTTTTTGGGTGATCGATTTGATCGGAAGGATTTTAACTTTAATTTTGGGAGTTTATGGTGTTACTCGTTTCTTTTATGAGAAAGAAATTTTTCAAAAAATAGACAAGCATATTTTATCTTTCCCTGTCGCAATACTATTTGCTGTTCTGTTATCGGTTCGTTTCCTTTTTTGTTCACCAGGCACAGCTATGATTGCTATAGTTGGAGGAATATATCTTGGTTCCATCTTTCTATATCTTTTTGGACTTATCTCTCCTTTGGTTGTAGTTTCATTGATTACCTATGCTTTGGGTGCAAAAAATGAAGAAGTAATCGATAGAGTCAGATTTTTAAGATTTATTGGAAGTATCGCCCTGATATTAACTGTTTTTGTTTTATGATTTTCTGCTTCCTGCCAAATTATGGAGACTCTAACCCCTCATTAACTTTTTGACTTTTGAAAATTAGTAAGTTGGCAGGCTCTTAAACTTAAAAATTTTTAAACTACTAATAAGATAATAGCAAAATATAACCCGCCGTAGCTCAACGGGAGAGCGTCCGGCTGTAGTGCTAAATAAAAAGGGCGCAGTGACCGGAAGGTTGGGGGTTCAAATCCCCCCGGCGGGACTTTCTCGGTTTGTGCAGTTCCCTCCTTTCTGCTATAAATGAAATAATATAAGTAAAACTCTTCTACTCGTCTCCTAGCTAATATTTTTAAATTAATCAAAATAATTACTAGGCTAATCAGCGAATAAATATTTCTTTTGTGGGTTTGCAAGCAAAAGTATATTTCTTATAGCCTCTTTATTAGCAATCTTTAGCAAATTCATGTAAGCGTTCATAGTATCATTTCTTGTTATTCTAACGAATTTATCTACCTCGTCAAGAATAAATGGGAAAACATTTTTGCTGCATAGTTTAATTAAATAGCTGATTATCTCCTCCAGTTGTTCCTCGTTTGCAAATATCTCTACTTTGTTTCCTATGTTCGTTTTAAAGGCAACAACATATACATCTCCATAAGTTGGCAATTTGGTAATCGCATCCTTAGCATTATCAACAGCCTTCCCTACACTTTTCAAGTACCTCGCATATTTTTCAACCGCATCCCTTAATTTTCCAATGACGAAGTATTCGTTCTCATCCAAAACATACGTGATCGCAGCTCTGTCGTAAACTAGATTCTTTTCAGGCATATTGCAGAGCATAGCAATGTATAAGCTTCTAACACGCTTAGGAAATCCGATTATTGCAACATTGTTTTCTCTAGCCAAATTAAGCAATTTTTTCAGGGTATCAACTAACTTATTGCTTATTTTAAAGGGGGCTCCTGGGAAGTTGTTTATTGGACCGTCTAAGATTATAATATCTGCTTTATCATCTCTCTCTTCAATGATCTTAACCGCAAGTTCTCTCTCCTTTTTAATTAAAAAATTCGTTATTTCCTCCTTCTCACTCAATTTAACCCCGTAGTAAATCTCTTTATCACCCAAATTGCTCAAATAACCATAGGAATAAGCATAGAATTCTCCATTAAGAACATCCAAGGGAGGGGTTGAATAGCTGGAGTCAATCGCAAAAACGTTAAATTTCTTGGAAATCTCTTTAGCTTTTTTGGCTTTTATCTCCGTTTTAAATTTCTTCAGCTCTTCAGGTATTATTAAGCTATTTGCAATATCTCGTAATTCCTTTGCTAGGCTAGGTAATAACATAAAAATATTAAAACAATGCTTAAGTTAAAAATAATGCTTGAGGAAGTTTGGAATAAAACAAAGAAAAGACTTGTTGGCTACACGCTGTCGAATGCGAAATCTTACGCTGTGCCAATTCACGTTATTAGTAATGAGATTTTGCAGGAAGAAGAAATCTTAGCAATTGAAGATGGCAGCAGACTTTTAGTAGGAGTGCTAAGAAATCTGTGCTCATTAGAGCCGTCTTTAAGGCAGGAGGATACCTCTCATTTTATCTGGAAACCAGAGTTACTGAAGGAATGTCAAGAGCTACTTAGCAGCTATGTTACTGGGAATGTCTATATAATTGGGCAAGTTGTTGAGGAAAATGGCAAAGTTATTATGCAAGAGAATAGAATGCCCCCGAAGGCTGGCAGATATGTTTATGCTATTGAATCTCCAGAAATACTTGAAAGTTGCGTTAAAATCGATAACGCTCTGAGAGTTGGTATTCATAAATATGCAAAATGGCAGTTTCCTCTGGATTCAAAATTTCTAAATTATCACATTGGAATTTTTGGTGCCACCGGTACAGGCAAATCAAGACTTTGCGTAGCCTTAGTACGCGAAATTATAAGTAAGACTGGCTATAATGTTATTGTTTTTGATCACTCTGGAGTGGATTATGTTAATTTCTTTGAAAATGCTGAGATAATTGATTCAAGCAAAATCTACATACCTCCAAATATCATTGCAAATACCTTAGTTAAGCAAGCAAATCTATCATGGCAGAGTTATGGGGATTACTTTGAGATTGTTACGATGATATACGATGAGCTAAGAGCTGGCTCTTTCAAATCTTCGGAATTTCTGCAAGCCTTGCTGGAGCTCATGCAAAGATTAAGGGAAAGGGAAAGAAGGGTTAATGTACCTAGGATTTTTGAGGAGGTTGTTAGTACTCAGGCACAAGCTACGCTTAGAGGTTTTAGCAATGATACTGCCAGCAGTATAATTGCTAAGGAAGGATGGAATGTTAAGTTATTTGTCGATATGCTCAGCGACATAATGCTTTCTTTGGGAAGTAGGGCTCCAAATATAATCAAGGCAGCATCATTCATTTACTGGTTCATAAATCAGAAGGATTTCCAGAAGCTTAATGAAAGGAGTGTAAAGGCTGAGGATATTGTTAGAACTGCTTTGGAGAGAAGGATCGCCATTGTTGATATGAGCAAGGATAGCGAGATTGAGATTAAGAGGGCTATTGTTAAGTCTATAATGGATGCAGCATGGCAGATTACCTTAGCTGCTGCTAAACCTCTAAATCTTATCTTTGTTATAGATGAAGCTCAGAATTATGCCTGCAGCGAATGGACGTTGTGCAAAGATGTTATTGAAAAAACGGCAAGGGAGGGGAGAAAGTGGCAGCTAGGAATAATACTACTCAGCCAGAGGATTGTTGCAGATATAGATGCCTCAATTAGAGCTAATCTTAACACAATTTTCTTTGGTAAACTAACGGCGCAAACTGATGTTAATGAGTTAAGCAAGTATTTAGCTCTAGCTGGTGTTGATTATCCAACTCTTGCTAGGTTGCAAGAAAGGGAATTTTTTGTCGCTGGTTTAATGAACCCGATTGATGTGCCAATATTGATCAATGTTAAGGAAGTTAATTAATTGAGTTAGTTTACAACCCAATCATTTCTTTCTCTATAGCATAAAAGCAATAAGGATCATTGTGAAATTGGCCTGTAATTGTGTAGGACATAGCATTGCAACCGCCTCTGCATTTCATAGCATACTTGCAGTTTCTGCAGTTGGGCCCAAGCATTTCTTTGTTAAATTTCCTATTATATGCGAAATTATTAGGATCCTCCCAGATTTCTCTTAGGCCCCTTTCCCTAACATTACCCTCTATAAACTTATCGTGAGCCATTGATAAACAACCCACAATTCCTCCATCACTTGTAACTCCTATAGCCTCTATTCCTGCTATACAACCGTTCCATCCCTCGCATCCAGGAAGTATTTTTGAAAAATACCCAAAGCAATGCGCACCTATAACGGGTAAATCCTCAAATCTATTTTTTAACCTCTCCTTTGCTATCCACAGCGCAACAGCATAAAATTCTTCTCTTGAAAGCATGTACTCCCTTTTGAAATTTCCGAAAGGCATTGCAACCTGAATTTGCCAATTTACATTTTTCTTGAAAAGCAACTCCTTCATTCTTGGCAGATCTCTAAAGTTGATTTTGCTTACTGTTGTAATCATAGTTGTTTGAATGTCTCTTTCCCTAAGTAGATCTATTGCTTTAACCGTCTTTTCCCAGGTTCCTTTGCCTCGTATTTTTTCATGGTTTTCTTTCATACCATCCAGGCTTATTCCAACAACTTTTGGCTCAAGCAAAGCAATTTTATCTATAAACCTATGCAAAATGGTACCATTGGAAACAAAGGATAAGTTCATTCCCAAATCTTTGATGCATGAAGCCACTTCAAACCAATCTTTTCTTAGGAAGGGTTCGCCTCCCATTAAAGAAACATCCTCGCAACCAAGCTCAGCAAGTTCCTCGCAAAGTTTGAAGCATTCCTTTGTTGTAAGCTCATTAGGCCTAGGTATCCCGGCAGAAGATCCGCAATGAAGACATCTTAAATTACATTTAAGGGTGAATTCCCATACACAACACCTAAGCTTATAGGCTAATTTATTTTTTTCAGATTCTCTATTCCACGACATCTTAATGCTTTCTCTTTAGCATCTCTACTCATTCACCTTCTATAAACATCATATTTAATGGCATACCCAAATATCTGCTGTCCTAGCTTGTAAGAGGAAACAAATGCTATTATAGAAAAAAGAAGTGTAACAAAAATGCTTGCTACCTTTTCTCTTTTGCTCATGGTAGAAACTACACCTGGGGCTACCATAGCTCTGCTATAGGGATAACCCTCACAATTTATGCAAACCGGATTATTTCCTCCCAAGATGAGCCCTAGAATGGCGGATGCTATTATAATAACGAGGTTTGGCAAAATAAGTTTTGCCTTTCCAATTATCGAGGAGCTCCTTGCAATATCCTTTATTTCCTTTTCGTTTACTTGCATTATTTTCCCTATTTCGAGAAGTTTCTCATTCATTTCCTCGAATATACGTTATATTCTATGGCTTGTCCAAAAATAGGTTGGGATTTTATTGCAAGGAGAAAGACAAGTATTGAGAGTATTAGTATCGCAGTTTTTGATCTTCTTTTTTCTTTTAATGCTGCAGGTATAGCGAGGCCTACTACAGCAAATGGATAACCATGAGGAGATGTAGCTGGGCAAGCTCTCTTTCCTATAAGGTAACCTGCGATAAAGGAAACTATTGCAATTATTATGCCTAATATCCAGTAAATTAATTTGTTTACAGAGCCTCTCCTTCCCATTCTTTTGATATCTCTCTCCTCCACCCCTAAACTTTTTGCTATTCCCATAATTCTATCAAAGCTCATAAAATAATAGTAGCTAAAACTCACTAATAAAATTATTTCAAAGATCTTCCCAAACAGGTTGTGGTGGTATCTCTTTAGGATCTGTATGAAATAAACCCATTTCTGCTTTCACATTCTTTCTTAGTTTGCTATTCTTCAACAGCAAATACGCCCTTTTGTAGTATTCCTCCACTCTGTTCTTTTCATAATTTCCCATTGCTATCTCCAATCTTGCCAAATTCCACCATACCATGGGATTGGAGGGGTTAATATTGGAGGATTTCTTTAACAATTCTAATGCTTTGTTGAATTTTCCTTTGTAAAACATTTTTATTCCCATATTACATAACTTCATAGCTTTCAGCATTACCAAATCGAAATCGAAAATCTGAATACTTTCAGATGGTAAACTCAAAATATATTCCAACCTTTCCAGCTCTATTTTTTCGCTTTTAGCAACTTTGTAAACTAGATTTTTTATATCTTCCACAAATCTTTCAAACTCCTGAATAACATTCAACGATTTCTTTCTTCTAATCCATAGGGAAAAAATTTTATTGCTGAACTCCTTCTCTGCTAGTAACTCTGCAAGTGATAGGATATTTTTGTTTAAATTTGAAAATTCGAAATTCATAGCTTCTTGAAGAAATACTTTGGGTATCACGGGGCAATGTAATGAAATTTCCGAAATTATTTGCCTTTCCCAATCAAGATCTCTTTTCGAAAAAATATCTATTGCTTTCGCTACGTACTTCTCAAGTGGTATTAATAAAAGGGAATCCTTAAAATAACTTAACTCTTTTCTAAGTTTGCTTCTGAATTCTGCAAAAAACTGATATTCCTTACAATCTATAGGTTTTCTGCATATAACTCTCATCCCGGGATCATAGATATGAGTTTTAGCCTTTTTCTTCGAAATTTTCTCATAACCTATCTCCTTTAGCACACTTTTCAACAGATCGAATGTAAACCCAGTTTTATGTTGCATTCCTAGGCTATCTATTCCATAAATCCATTGTAAGGTTTTTTCTTTATCTCTACTTTTCAAAAATTTTTTAAAAGATTTCTCAAGATCTGGGGTTTCCAAGATTAGAAATCCACCTGACTTTAAAACCCTAAACCATTCGCTTAGAACATACTTGCAATGGATGTAATCAAAATGTTCAATTAGGTGGTACGCCTCCATTCTGTCAACGCTGTTCGATTCGAATGGTAGATCTTCAACATCGCATAAAACATCTGGTATTTCTTTGTTATAGCAATCTATGTTGATGTAACCAACTTTGTATATGTCTCCACATCCTAGGTGAAGCTTTATTTCATCTTTTGCAGGCATTTTAGTTTTTATTTTAGTTTATTGGAAAAATTGTGCATCGGAAATTTATACATTATAGCAGCTATAAATAAGTCTGTTACACCACTTTTTGCTACTCATCCATAATAAAGGATTTTATGGAATCATGTTAATTAAACAAAAGAAAAAATCACCGCTTAACTTCGAATATCACACTATAATTGGGAGGTATTTTCTGGACCAATACCCAATTCATTTTTCCTATTATCATTTCGCAAGGACCCTTTTCAATGACTTTTATAGAGAAAATGATTCTTTTATTGACATCATCCTTGTAAACTTTTCTTTCAAAACTAACGGAGCACCCACCACCATAAGCATATTTACCGAGCAAGGTATATCTCGAGAAATCTATTGAGGGTAGTTGAAAATCTGCGCATTCTGGAACAGAAGCTTTATGATTTAAAAGTTCTTGATACTCTTCTCCAGAATTAATAACATATTCATTATGCGGATCCACAATACAACGTAATTGCTCTGTCATATCTATAAATTGCATCTCTTCTCCGTGAAACCGTGGAACATAGTGTGTTACCAATATAATTGCTAAAATTAATCCTAAAATTGATGCTGGAAGTAAATATTTTCTTTCTATTTTTTTAGATTTTGACGCAATAGTACCTATCAAGATACCAACAATTATTCCAATAATGAGGATAATAGCAATAGTTATTTCGCTTTTCTCTTTTTCATTTAAGATTAGCGTATCAGTTTCCGACTCAAGTTCTGGCATACCGCTAATTCTAAAAACAACAGGTATGTTTTCAATACCTAACTTTCTAGCTTCTTCATCTATTATTTCATATATTTCCTCTGTTAGGGTCTCATTATATTCAAAATCCTTTTTAAAATCTACAAAGAAATACCCATATATGCTGTATCCATAAGTGATTACGGGACCTGCTGGATACTTAAATTCTTTAAGGCTCTGGCTTTCTCTTAAAGAATCTCCGAGTTCATCCAATTTTTCAAACCATTCCTTTTTCTCCGTCTTGTTTTCGAATTTGGGAATTTTTCCACGTATGTCTATTACTATTTCCTCACAAAGTTTCATGCAAATTTCTTCACTTTTGCCAGATTCTATACAATCTTCGATTTCTGACTTTAAAAATTCTTTGCATTCTTCTTCAGAAAATGCATGAGCTATTTTCAGAAAGAAAATTAAAAATACAAATACAGCAACAATTTTTGTATAATTTCTCACTCCCTCTGACTTTTTAGATATTTTATTATACATAAGAATAAACATTACTATTAAACTCATATTTAAGACTTCGGCTGAAAGAGGCTGTTAATATACAATAATTTCCTAAAGTCAAAAGTTAATAGGCAAAGCTCCTCAATAATTCTAGCAGGCGAGCAAAACGCAAGCACTTGAATTATTTGCAAAACTATTTAAAAGTATATAGGCTTATCTTTGTGTAAGATTTTGGAATTGCTTAAAATTAGTCATGAAGCATTAGAAAGATTTTTCAGTAAAACAAGAAAGTTGTTTTGAACTAAAGATTTTATAGTTGCTTAATGCTAGAAAGCTGTATTGGGAAATCAGGTTGTTTATAGTTTTGTTTGAGTTTTACAGCGCTGTATAACTTGTTTTATCAGGAGGTGATAAGCTGGCAGGCTCGCTACATTTCCGAAATTTTAAAATTTTGTAACGTTATATTATACGTAATGGATGGTAGAGACGCCTACATAGAACTAATGCAGGCTATTCTCAACAAAATTAAGCAAATAATAGGATTGAAACGTGCCGTTAAATTC
>Ga0190367_1001468_pt1 | contig 13604 bp, 18 predicted proteins | sample 4872181011_MG_FD_171838 | JGI IMG/M metagenome (GOLD analysis project Ga0190367, IMG submission 171838) | Hydrothermal vent microbial mat bacterial communities from Southern Trench, Guaymas Basin, Mexico - 4872-18-10-11_MG | ecosystem: Environmental > Aquatic > Marine > Hydrothermal vents >...
TCGTCATCCTCAGCTTGTACTTTATATGTATATCCGAAGGTGGGAAGGACAGAACTATTCCGTCGCAGTCACACTTAGCCACGGCGTCTATGTCGTCTATGACAGCCCTCGAGAAGCCGTACACCCTTGGCCCAAGTCCCATCGAAGCTATGTTAGCCACAGCCTTGAAGTCAGCCTCAGAAGACGCTGGGAACCCAGCCTCTATACAGTCCACACCCACCTCTGTCAGAAGCTCCGCAATCCTGACTTTATCCTCAGGGGAGAACACAACCCCGGGGCTCTGCTCACCCTCCCTAAGTGTGGCGTCATCTATGAAGACCTCGGCTGGCAGGCCTAGGTTCTCTGGTACGGCAACCCTACAGTAGGGGCTTACGAATATCCTATCCCTCCAACGACATCGAACCATGTATCTTCACCTCAAATTTATCAAGTCTGGAAATTTGAAACCATTATTAAAACTTTATTTCTATTTAAAACAAAAAAGAATAAATACGTTCTAAACAGAACTAAAGTTGTCCCCGAATTCGACACAGTCCAGTCGGAGAATAAAGTTAAAGCAATAGTTAAGAAAAAACTTAAGAAGAGGGGCCGTGGTCCAGCTTGGTCTACGATCCGCGGCTCGGGCCCGCGGGGTCCCCGGTTCGAATCCGGGCGGCCCCACTCAGGTTTGATAAAACCTTTTATTTTTCGGTGCTTCCCTAAGTTTCCGAGGGTGTTAAGGATTGAGTGTCTACGACGTACCCGCCGATTTGCTTATCCAGAGGTTGGCCAAGTACCTTAAGGAGAACGTTCCCGAGGTTAAGCCCCCAACTTGGGCTCTGTTCGCAAAGACGGGCTCCCACGTGGAGAGGCCCCCGCAGGACCTGGATTGGTGGTACGTCAGGTGTGCTTCTCTCCTCAGGAAGCTCTACCTGAAGGGTCCGATAGGCGTTTCCAGGCTCAGGAAGATGTACGGGGGCCGTAAGAGGAGGGGTGTCAGGCCCGCCCACTTCAGAAGGGCTGGAGGCTCAGCCATAAGGAAGCCTCTCCAACAACTTGAGGAGGCAGGCTTGGTCGTAAAGGACGGCAACAGGGGTCGGAAGCTAAGCCCGAAGGGCATGAGCCTCGTCGACATGATAGCGTCTCAGATTAAGAGGGAGCTGAGGAGGGAGTCGAAGGTTGGTGGTTGAGGAGGACAGGGAGCTTGAGGAGCTCAGGCGTAGGAGGCTTCTGGAACTCCAGAGACACCTCCTAGAGCAGGAGAGGGCTGCCGAGGAGCGTATGCGCATAGAGGTTCAGAAGCAGGCCGTCCTGAGGAGGATACTCACACCGGCTGCGAGGCAGAGGCTCGCAAACCTGAAGCTCGTCAAGCCCGAGTTTGCGGAGCAGGTTGAGCTCCAGCTAATTCAGGCCGCCCAGGCGGGTAGGCTTCCCATCCCGCTCACGGACGAACAGCTTAAGAGAATTCTCCTCCACCTACAGAGTGGGAGGAGGGACATAAGGATAAGGAGGCTTTAGAGTTGGCGAGGAACAAGCCCACGGCCAAGAAGAGGAGGCTTGCGAAGGCCCTGAAGCAGAACAGACCCGTGCCTACTTGGGTTATCTTGAGAACCCTGGGTCACGTCAGGACGCACCCCAAACGTAGGCACTGGAGGAGGAGTAGGATAAAGGCTTGAGGTGAGCCTGGATGTCTGAGGAGGAGTTTGTGGAGGAGAGGGTCTACACGGTCCCCCTCCGGGACGCCTGGGTGGCTCCGAGGGGTAAGAGGACTCCCAAGGCGGTTAGGATACTCAGGCAGTTTGTTATGAGGCACATGAAGGCTGAGGAGGTCAAGATATCCGAGGAGGTGAACAGAGCCCTGTGGCGTAGGGGGATACAGAAGCCCCCGAGGAAGATAAGGATACGTGTCGGAAAGGACAAGGATGGTGTAGCCTGGGTGTACCTGGCGGAGGGTGTCGAAGGTGGCTGAGGTTAAGGTCTTCCGGATCAGCGGGGAGATAAGGAAGCCTCAGCTTCTTGAGCCGATGAGGTTCTCGGTGGAGGTTCCAGCCCTGAACGTAGAGCAGGCGTTAGAGAAGGTCTACTCTGACATGGGTAGCAGACACAGGGCCAAGAGGTTCCAGATAAAGATCCTCCGAGTGGAGGAGCTAAAGCCCGAGGAGGTTCGGGACCCTGTAGTGAGGGCTGTGAGGGGTCTGGATGTCAAGGCGTGAGGAGGAGATCAGGAGAGCCCTGGCGGAGCTCCAAGCCCTGAGGGAGCTGGCGGAGTCCATGAGGTCGAGGATAAACGTGGTCGAGTCTTTAATAAACGAGCTCAAGGCAGCCGGGGAGGCCATAAAGGCGATCAGAGACGTGGGGGAGAACGCCACGATACTTGTGCCCGTGGGAGGTGACTCTTTCATAAGGGCGAAGGTGGAGGACATGAGCAAGGTCCTGGTGGGGGTAGGCGCCGGCATCGTCTTGGAGAAGGATGTCGAGGACGCCCTGAACTACCTCGGGGAGCGTGTTGCGGAGCTGGAGAAGATAAGCGTCGACCTGAGGAGGCGTCTCGCAGAGACGCTTGAGAGGATAAGGGAGAGCGAGGACCGTATAAGGCGGATGGCCGGGGAGGCGAGGGCTGGGGGTGGTGTTCGAAAGGCTTAGGGAGGGCCTTAGGAGGTTCGTCGAGAAGGTCTCGAAGACCGAGTTTACAGAGAAGAGCCTGAAGGAAACCCTCTGGGACCTCCAGCTCACCCTCGTATCAAACGACGTGTCCCTCGAGGTTGCGGAGAAGATATGCGAGGAGATAAAGAGGCGTCTCGTAGGCCGGACGGTTGGGAGGTTCGAGGACAGGAAGGCCGTAGTTGTCGAGGAGCTCAGGAAGACGCTCACGGAGATTTTCTCGAAGGTCCCCCGGGTAGACATAGTCAAGGAGGCGGCCGAGGCCAAGCGTGAGGGCAGACCCCTGGCCGTACTGTTCATAGGCGTGAACGGGACGGGTAAGACGACCACAATATGCAAGGTGGCCAAGCTTCTGATGGACAGGGGCTTCACGGTAGTCCTCGCCTGCAGCGATACATTCAGGGCTGGAGCCATAGAGCAGCTCGAGGAACATGCAAACCGCATAGGCGTCCGTGTGATAAGGCACAGGTACGGAGCCGACCCGGCGGCGGTTGCCTACGACGCCATAAGGCATGCGGAGGCCCGTGGTGTGGACGTCGTCCTGATAGACACAGCCGGTAGGATGCAGACCGACCGAAACCTGATGGAGGAGCTCAGGAAGATCAAGCGTGTGGCCTCCCCAGACCTTACGATACTCGTGGTGGACGCCCTGACCGGGAACGACGCTGTGGAGCAGGCCAGGATGTTCGACAGCCAGGTTGGGTTCGACGCGGCCATACTGACGAAGGTGGATGCGGACGTTAAGGGAGGCTCTGCCATAAGCGTGGTGTACGAGACGGGTAAGCCGATCGTATACGTCGGCACGGGTCAGGGTTACGGGGACTTGGAGCCGTTCGACCCCGGGTGGCTTCTGGACAGGCTTTTAGAAAACGTTTAAGAACCGTTTCCACCGCTCTTAAGGTGGGTTGGGCGTGAAGGATTTCCTGAGGTCCACGATACGGGTTCTGAAGGTACTCAGGAAGCCGGATAGGAAGCTGCTGTGGACTTCGATAAAGATATGCATCCTCGGCCTTCTGGGGATAGGGGCCGTGGGTTTCCTCATAAGACTTTTAGCCTCCGCTTTCCAGGCATAATAGAGGTCTGAGACCTTTGTCCGAGAAGGTTGTCAAGAGGTCTGAGATATACGTCGTCAAGACAACGATGGGCCAAGAGATGAACGTAGCCAGGATGATGGAGAGCAGGGTCTCCGCCAGGAAGATCCCGATCAAGGCCATACTCGTCCCGGAGGGGGTTAGGGGCTACATATTCGTGGAGAGCCCGGCCAGACACTACGTTTACGAGAGCGTTGAGGGCATAAAGCACGTTAAGTCGATACTCGACGGCGTGGTAAAGCCGTCTGAGGTTGAGAAGTACATAGTGCCCAAGAGGATAGTGGACGAGATAAGCGTGGGCGACACGGTTGAGATAGTCGCAGGCCCGTTCAGGGGCATGCAGGCCAAGGTTGTCAGGGTGGACAAGGTGAAGGAGGAGGTCGTGGTCGAGCTTCTGGAGGCTGCGTACACGCTCCCGGTCACGGTCAGGGCGCCCTACTTGAAGAAGGTTAAGACGGGGTGAACGAGGGTTGGTGAAGAAGACATTCAAGGTCATCGTCCCGGGAGGGGAGGCCACGGGAGGTCCTCCGATAGGCCCCCTGCTCGGACCGACTGGCGTGAACGTCCCGGCGGTCGTGGACAGGATAAACGAGCTGACGGCGGACTTGAAGGGTGTCAAGGTTCCCGTGGAGATAACCGTGGACTTGGACACCAAGGAGTTTGACGTCAAAGTTGGGCCCCTGACGACGACGGCCCTGATAGTGAGGGAGCTCGGCATTGAGAAGGGTGCTAGAGCGCCGGGGGAGGAGAGGGTTGGGGACCTCAGGTTCGAGCAGGTTGTCAAGATAGCTAAGGCGAAGCTCCCGTACCTGCCCACGGACTCCCTCAAGTCGGCTGTGAAGCAGATACTTGGGAGTTGCCTGAGCATGGGTGTGACGGTGGAGGGTAAGGACCCGAGGGTGGTTCAGAGGGAGGTTGATGAGGGGGTGTACGACGAATACTTCGTGGAGGAGGGTTAGGAGATGTCAGTTTCGAGAGACGCCATCCTGGAGGCCATCAGGGAGGCGAGGGAGAGGAGCAAGAAGAGGAACTTCACCCAGTCTTTCGAGCTGATAATAAACCTGAGGGACGTCGACCTTAAGAGGCCCGAGAACAGGATAAACGAGCGTGTGGAGCTTCCGAAGGGCCTTGGAAGCAAGCCTCAGAAGGTGTGCGTGTTCGCCTCAGGTGGAATGGCCTTGAGGGCCAAGAGGGAGGGAGCAGACCACGTCATAACCGGAGATGAGCTGAAGACGTACGTGGACAGGAGGAAGGAGCTGAAGAAGATACTGAAGGAGTACGACATGTTCATAGCCGAGGCACCCCTCATGCCACTGGTCGGCAGGGTTGCAGGTCCAATACTCGGTCCGAGGGGTAGGATGCCGACACCTGTTCCGCCGAACGCCCCGCTGAAGGACGTGATAGAGCGTCACAGGAGGATGGTGGTCCTGAGGACGAGGGACAAGCCCTACCTGATGTGTAAAGTGGGAGACGAGACGATGAGCGACGAGGACATAGCGGAGAACATAGAGGCAGTCATATCCGCCGTCGTGGGCAAGCTAAAGAAGGGCATAAGGAACATAAAGTCCATCTACGTGAAGACGACGATGGGGGAGGCCGTAAAAATCAAGGTATGAACTGGAGGCTTCTGAGAGGCCCGTGGACGGACCCCCACAAGAACGTACTGCTGGAGGAGGCCATCCTAAACCTCACGGAAGAGGGAGCTTCCCCGTGGACGCTTAGGCTCTGGGTGAACGGGAGGTCAGTCATCGTAGGGGCATACCAAGGCCTCGGGGACGTCCGAACAGAGTTCTGCCTCAGGAAGCGCATACCAGTCCTCAGAAGGGTGACCGGAGGCGGGACTGTGTACCACGACCACGGAAACCTGAACTGGAGCCTCTTCGCACCGAGGAGGCTCGTCGGGTCGGACATACACGCTGTCTACAGGACCCTGTCAAACCCCGTGGTTAACGCCTTAAAGAAACTCGGAGTCGATGCAGAGTTCAGCCCACCGAACTCCGTCAGGGTCCGAGGTTTCAAGGTGTCGGGCATGGCCGCATACGTGAAGAAGAGGGTCGTCCTCTGTCACGGGACGCTCCTCATAGACGCAGACCTGGAGTGTATGACGAAGGCCATAAGGGTTAGGGACCGGGTGGCGAACGTTTCCTCCTTCGTGGAGCAGGCTACGGTGGAGGGGGTCGAAAAAGCGGTCGAAAAATCGTTCTCAGAAATCTTCGGGGTAGAACTGACGGAACAGGGGCCGACGGAGAGGGAGCTGGACTTCGTGCGTTCCCCGCCGGTCTCCTTTAGGTCTTCCCGCCTCCTATAGCCCTCTCCAGCAGTATCTTCCTCTCTATGCTCGCTATCAGCCTCCTCGTCTGGACGACGACGTCGGGGTTCACGCTCACGCTGTCTATACCGCACCTGACGAGGAACTCGGTGAACTCCGGGTACACGGAAGGTGCCTGACCGCATATGCTGACCGTCACACCGTGCTCGTGGGCCACCTCTATCAGGTGCTTTATGGCCCTAAGCACGGCCGGGTCCCTCTCGTCGAAGTACCTCGGGTCTATCGAGGGCAGTATCTGGCTGTCCCTGTCCGTTCCGAGTATCAGCTGGGTTAGGTCGTTGCTCCCTATGCTGAAACCGTCGCACAGCTTGGCGAACTCGTCCGCCAGGAACACGTTGCTCGGCACCTCGGCCATTATCCAGACCTTGAAGTCCCTGCCACGCTTCAGCCCCTCTTCCTCCATTATCTTCAGGCATTCCTCCACCTCCCACGTAGTCCTGACGAACGGAAGCATCACCCAAACGTTCTTCAACCCGTACTCGTCTCTGACCTTCTTTATGGCCCTGCACTCAAGCCTGAAGGCGTCCCGGTACTGGGGGCTTATGTACCTGCTGACACCCCTCCAGCCGAGCATCGGGTTGTCCTCGTGAGGCTCGTACTTCTCGCCACCCCTCAGCTTCCGGTACTCGTTCGTCTTGAAGTCGCTGAACCTCACGACGACGGGCCTCGGGTAGATGGCCCTCGCCACCCTGGCGATGCCGTCGGCCATCTTGTCCACGAACTCCTGAGCCCTACCCGTCTCGATGAGGTGGTTCGGGTGGTCTCCTATGTAGGACGCCATTATGAACTCGACCCTCATCAACCCTATGCCGTCGAAGGGCAGGTCCTTGTAGTCGTCTATCTTCTCCGGAACGCCGAGGTTCATGTACACCTTCGTGGCCGTCACGGGCACGTACTCGGCCGCCAGAGCGGCTTCCCTAGGCTTGTCGCCGCCAGCCCCCTCCGTGATTATCCCCTCGTAGACGACTCCAGCCCTAGCGTCCACGGTGTACTCACCTCCGGTCTTGAGGACCTTCGTGGCGTTTCCAGCCCCGACTATGCAGGGTATCCCGAGCTCCCTGGAGACGATGGCTGCATGGCAGGTGACGCCCCCCTCGTCGGTCACTATGGCTCCGGCGAGCCTCATGTAGGGAACCCAGTCTGGGTTCGTCATCTTCGTCACGAGTATGTCGCCCTTCTCTATCATCCTGTTCGCCTCCTCTATGCTCATGACCACCTTAGCCACGCCGCCGTAGACTCCTGGGCTTGCGGGTAGCCCTTTCAACACAACTCTGCCAACCTCCCTCCTCTTCACAGGCTCCTCGGCCTTCCTGACGCTCCACACGGTCTCAGGCCTGGACTGGAGTATGAACACGTTGTCGGGGAAGGGTAGGTTCTTGTCTATGGCCCACTCTATGTCCTGAGGCCTCCCGTAGTGGGCTTCGATGAGCTTCCCGAGCTCGGCCAACCTCACGACCTCCTCGTCCGTCAGCGATGGGACCCTCCTCCTCTCAGGAGGCACTTCAACCTCAACCACCTCGCCGGTCTTCGGATCCCTTACCCGCTCCACCGTCTTCTCCGATATCCTACGTTCGATTATCTTCAGCGTCTCCTTGTCCACGATGAACTCGTCAGGCGTCACCGAGCCGGATACGACGCTCTCCCCCAACCCCCAGCTAGACTCGATTATGATCTGGCTTCTGTCTCCCGTGACCGGGTTGAGCGTGAACATCACACCAGCAGACTTCGCATCCACCATCATCTGGACTCCCACGCTTATCAGCACGTCCTCATGCCTGAAACCCTTCTGCTCCCTGTAGAATATGGCCCTCGGCGTGAAAAGGCTGGACCAACACTTCAAGACTTTCTTGACGACCTCGTCCTCGCCCTTGACGTTTAGGTACGTCTCCTGCTGTCCCGCGAAGGAGGCCTCAGCCAGGTCCTCGGCTGTTGCACTCGACCTGACCGCCACGAAAACCTCCTTGCCGACCCTTTCGCACAGCTTCCTGTAGGCCTCCTTGATGGCTTTTACGACCTCTTCAGGAGGTTCCGTGGCCTCTATAAGGCTTCTAACCTTCCTCGAAGCCTCTTCGTAGCTCTTCGGACTCCTTCGGCCGCTGACGGTCTCCCTTATCGTCTTGTAGATCTTCTCGGCTATTCCCGTCTCGGTTATGAACTTCTTGTAGGCGTAGGCTGTGACGGCGAAACCTGGCGGCACGGGTATCCCGGCCCTGGTCAGCTCTCCGAGGTTTGCGTTCTTTCCTCCAACGAGCGGTGCGTCACCGCTCCCCACTTCGTCGAACCATAGTATTAGGGCCCTATCTTTCCCGCTCAACCCCGTCCCCACAGACTTTTTTTATTCCTATGATAAATGTTTTAATGCGTTCAACAGTTTGTTGGCTATCAACACGGAGTTCCTTCTCTGGGCCTCCACAGTCTGGGCTCCTATGTGCGGCGTACAGACGACGTTGGGAAGTCTTATCAACTCCATGTTCGTAGGAGGCTCCACCTCGTAGACGTCGAGGGCGGCTCCGGCTATCCAACCCTCCTTCAACGCCCTCAGGAGCGCCTCCTCGTCCACGACGCCCCCTCTCGACGTGTTTATCAGGTAGGCCGTGGGCTTCATGGCCTTCAGCTCCTCCTCCCCTATCATGTGTCGTGTCTGGGGGGTTAGGGGTACGTGTATGGACACGAAGTCCGATTCGAGGAGGAGCTCTTCGAAGCTCAGCCCCCTGGCTCCGACCTCCCTAACCCTGTCCATCAGCTTGTCGAGGATGACGTCGTACACCAGGACCTCCATCTCGAACGCCTTAGCCCTCTTGGCGACCTCGTATCCTATCCTCCCGAACCCTATTATCCCGAGCCTCTTACCTCTCAACTCGACTCCCATGAGCTCCCGCTTGACCCACTTTCCATCCTTCATGGCCCTGTCCGCGTAGGGCACCATCCTCGCCAGGCACAGCATCAGGGCCACGGTCAGCTCCGCGACCGAGACCGACGGGCCCTCTGGTGTCCTCAACACCTTTATACCCCTCTTCTTTGCCTCCTCGACGTCTATGTTGTCCACGCCCACACCCGCCCGGCCTATCACCTTCAACCTGACGGCCCTCCGGAGGACCTCCACGTCCACCTTAGTCCTGCTCCTCACGATTATGGCGTCGTACCGGTCTACGACCTGGAGGAGTTCCTCCCTGGTTATCTGGGGTACGTAATCGACTTCTAAGCCCCCCTTCCTCAGAATGTTCAATCCCTCGTCGTGTATGGGGTCGCATACCAGGACTTTCAAGACCAGAGACACCCGTCTAAAGCTCCACAAGGGTCGTGAAAAGCCTTATCAGACAACCTGCTAAAAAATCTGGGATGCCCGAGCTGAAGCTGTTCACGGTCGGCCCCGTCGCCTGCTACCCACAGGTTCTCGAGGCCATGGCCAGCCAGATGTTCAGCCACAGGAGCGATGAGTACAGAGCCCTGCACAGGGAGACCGTGGAGCTGCTCAGGGATTTCCTCGAGACGGATGGTGAGGTCTTCCTTTTCCCAAGCTCTGGGACCGGCTTCATGGAGGCTTCCATAAGGAACTGCGTCAAGAGGAAGGTTCTGTGTACGGTGTGTGGGAGCTTCGGCAGGAGGTACGCGGAGGTGGCTGAGACGAACGGCAGGGAGGTGGAGGTGCTTGAGGTCCCGCTCGGCCAGCCCATAACGCCAGACCTGCTGGATGAGAAGCTCTCCAGGTGTCCGGACGTGGAGGCGGTCACGATAACGCACAACGAGACGAGCGTGGGACTGATAAACCCGCTTAGGGAGCTGGCCGAGGTTGCCAAGAGCCATGGGAAGCTCGTGTTCGTGGACGCCGTAAGCTCGATGGGGGGCGTCGAGATAAGGGTGGATGAATGGGGGTTGGACGTCTGTTTTTCGAGCTCCCAGAAGTGCTTCGGCGTTCCGCCTGGGCTGGCGGTGGCCGCCGTAAGCGAGGAGGCTCTGAGGAGGGCTGAGGAGGTTCCGAACAGGGGTTGGTACTTCGACTTCCTTAGGTTTAGGCGCTACCAGGAGAGGTTTGAGACCCCCATGACGCCTTCCATACCGCAGATACTCGCCCTGAACAGGATACTCAAGCTCATAGAGGATTGGGGTGGGAAACACAGGTACTTCGACCTCTACCGTAGGAGGAGCGAGACCATAAGGAGCGGAGTGGAGGCGATGGGGCTGAACCTCTTCCCGAGAAGGGGCTACGAAAGCCCCACGGTCTCCTGTGTACGGTCTCCGGAGGGTGTGGACGGGGTTAGGGTGTACGAGGAGATGAGGCGTAGGGGCTTCGAGCTGGCGAAGGGGTACGGCCCCCTGAGGCACGAGACGTTCAGGATAGGGAACATGGGCCATGTGGAGTTCAGCGACATAGAGTCGATGCTCGGAAACCTGAGGGAGGTCATCTCGAACCTGACGGAAACGGCGGGAGGAGGGAGGTAGGATTGCGTTTCCGCATACAACACCCGAAGCTGACGCTCAAGCTATCGCTGGAGCCTGTCGACAGACTCCACATACACGAAGAGGTCATAGAGTCCGCCCTGCGTAGGCTGGTGGAGGAGATAAGGGCTGACCGTGTGGTCAAGCACCCCGTCATAGTGGACGAGAAAACGATGGTCGTCCTAGACGGTATGCACAGAGTCGCCGCTCTGAAGGAGCTCAGATGCCGACTGATACCGGCCTGCCTGGTGGACTACGACAACCCCAACATACTCGTCTCCTCGTGGTGTAGGGGCATAGCCGGGGAGGACCTCGGACGTGCGGTTAGGCTCATCGAAGGTCTCGGCCTTGAGGTAGTCAGCCGCCCCCTCGAGGAGGCTGTGGGGATGCTCGGGAGGGAGGGTGTCGTGGCCGTGGTGGTGTCGAACCAAGGTTGCCTAACCGTCCACGGAGACGTTGGGGACGTGAAGGACGTGTACGACGAGGTGAAGCGCATGGAGTCCGCCCTGAGGTCCGGGGGCTACCGTGTGGAGTACCTGACGGAGGACGACGCTTTGAGGATGGCCAGGTCAGGCCGCCTTCTGGCTTCCATAGTCCCCCCAAAGGTCTCCAAGGAAGCGGTTCGCAGGGTTGCCCTGAGGGGCGAGGTTTTCGCCCACAAGACGACGAGACACGTGATCCCTGCGAGGCCCATGTTCCTGAACGTGCCGTTGGATTGGCTCAGGATGGGGTACGAAGAGGCGAACAGGCTGCTGTACCGAAACCTCTCCGGACGCAGGGTCAGGAGGCTGCCTGGGGGGACGGTGCTCGACAGGAGGTATGAGGAGGAGCTCTACGTCTTCGAGTGACGCCTAGGCTCTATGACCTCCTTAGGAGCCTCTTCAAACGGCTCCAGGTAAGGCCTCAGCGCCTTCGGTACGACCACGGAGCCATCCGGCTCCTGGTAGTTTTCGAGTATGGCGGTTATCGCCCTCGTGGACGCTATGGCCGTGGAGTTGAGCGTGTGGACGTAGCCCTTCTCCATACCCTTCCGTCTCCTGAACCTTATGCCGAGCCTGTAGCTCTGCCAGTCCGTGCAGTTGCTGCAGGACACCATCTCCCTGTACCGTCCCTGAGCAGGCATCCACGTCTCAAGGTCGTACTTCTTGGCAGCCACGACGCCTAGTTCCCCCGTGCATATATTTACGATGCGGTACGGAAGCTCCAGGCCCCTCCACAGCCTCTCAGCGTTTTCTATGAGCTTCTCATGCCACTCCCAGGACTCCTCCGGCAGGCAGAACACGAACTGCTCTATTTTGTGGAACTGGTGCACCCTGAATATGCCCTTCATGTCCTTGCCGTGGGCTCCAGCCTCCTTCCTGAAGCATGGGCTCACCCCCGCCAGGAGTATCGGGAGATCCTCCTCCTCGATTATCTCATCCATGTACAGCGCGGCCATCGGATGCTCGCTCGTGGCTATCAGGTAGAGGTCCTCCCCCTCCACCTTGTATATGGCGTCCTCGAAGTCGCTCAGGGCCGTGACACCTTCATACGCTCTCCTCCTCAGCATGTAGGGCGGCATGCAGGGCCTGAAACCCCACCTCGTGAGGTTGTCCAGGGCGTAAAGCTGGAGGGCTATGTCCAGCCAGACTAGGTCGTCGAACAGGTAGAAAAACCTGGACCCCGCGGCCCTCGCAGCCCTTAGGGTGTCTCCCATGCCCAGGAGTTCCAGGGCGTCCGCGTGTCCGGTGGGCTTCCAGTCTATGACCTCGTACTCGACGTCGAAGCCCTTCGTCTGCTCGAGGAACTGTTCCTCGTGTCCCCTCCAGACTCTGTGCTTCCCCCAGAACCTTATCGGAACGTTGTCGTTCTCGTCCACGCCTACCGGGACGGACTCGTGGACCACGTTTGGTATCGAGAGTAGAAGCTTGTCTCTGCGTCTCTTGACTTCCTCGACCTCGGCCTCCAGCTTCGTGACCTCCTCCTGAAGCCTCTTCGCCTCCCTTATCTTCTTCTCCCTCTCGACGCCCCTGAGCCTCGCTATCTCCCTGGATATGACGTTGTGCCTGTGCCTCAGGTCGTTCAGCTCCCCCAGTTTCTTCCTCCACTCCAAGTCCAGCCTAAGCGCCTCGTCAACCACGGATTCGTCGAGTCCCCTCCTCCTCTGAGACCACTTCAGCTTCTCAGGGTCGTTCCTGAGCAGGTACAGTATGCTCCACAAAACTTACACCCCCAGAAAAACTCGATCAGACAGGCTCCGTCTGCCGTGATCCACGGTTTTCCGTAAGCTATGATTGGCAGGTCATCGCCGCTATAGGTACCCACCGTCACAAATTTAAGCTTTTACGATTCTGCCCCCACCTGCCTGAGTATGGCCTTGTACTCCTCCTCCCCTATGAGGGCCTCCTCGTACAGCACCTTAGCGACCTCGGTTATCTCGGCCAGGGAGTGGAGCTTTATGCCGTCCGAAGCTAGGGCCCCACGGCCCCCCTCCTGCCTGTCTATGAGCACCAGCGCATCCTCCACGACTCCTCCCTCCCCCCTGAGGGCCTTGGCCGTGGACCTGAGGGACTTTCCGGTCGTTATCAGGTCGTCCACCAGGAGCACCCTGTCGCCCGGCTTGATTATGCCCTCTATGCGCTTACCCCTCCCATGCGTCTTCGCTTCCTTCCTGACTATCACGAGGGGCTTCCTGAGCTTAATGGAGAGGCAGGTTGCGAACGGTATGCCAGCCACGGGCACAGACGCGATCCTGTCGAAACGGTCGGTTCCTACGTCCTTTCTGGCCATCTCCTCGTACATCGAGCATATCCTCTCGAAAACGTCTGGGAAGCTTGGGACGATTCTTAGGTCTATGTAGTAGGAGCTCATCTTACCGCTCGTCAGAGTGAAAGCCCCGAACCTGAGGGCGCCTATCCTGACGAGTATGTGTGCCAGCTCCCTGACCAGCTCCTCCCTGCCGGCCCACACCCCGGTCAACGCCTCTTCACCTCGGATACTTGTAGACCCTCCCAACCTCGGTGGCCAGACACCCCACGTCCGGAGCCCTAGACGAGAGAAGCCTGCAGAACCTCTCGAACCCTCTGCCATGGTACGGAACCGCCAGCCTCGGCCTGACAAGCTCCGCT
>Ga0190367_1001469_pt1 | contig 13586 bp, 11 predicted proteins | sample 4872181011_MG_FD_171838 | JGI IMG/M metagenome (GOLD analysis project Ga0190367, IMG submission 171838) | Hydrothermal vent microbial mat bacterial communities from Southern Trench, Guaymas Basin, Mexico - 4872-18-10-11_MG | ecosystem: Environmental > Aquatic > Marine > Hydrothermal vents >...
ATATGGCAAAATAAAAACTATATGGGATATATGGGATATGGCTGGCGCGAAACCCTTCAGAGAGATAAGCGGGATTTTTCTTAAAGGCGCTATGTGTGGAATCGTTATGTTTGACCTTTCAAGAGAACAAACGCTGATTAGTGTTCCAGAGTGGATAAATACCTTCATTAAAAGCGTAGGAAAGAAACCAATAATCCTCGTGGGAAACAAAGCGGATCTATGTGAAAAAGGAGTGGAGTGTGTTTCGCATGAAAAGCGTAGAGAGTATGCAGAGAGGGCCTCAGAAACATTTGGTTTTAGGGTACCATACATAGAAACAAGCGCACTGTACAACATAAATGTCAGAGAAACCTTCGAAAAATTAGTCACAGAACTGATTAAGCAATATCTCTCTAAGGAGGGAAAATAATTCCCAACCGTTAATCTTTTTCGAAATAATCCTACATACTAAAACAATGTCTATCAATTTCAGTCTAAAATTCTCTAATCTTCTGAAACGCTTTTTATTAAAAATGTGACAGCGGCAGGCTGCTCTCTATATATAGAACTCTTATAAGCAGATCCCTATCGTCAATAATAACTCCTCTTTTGCTAAGCTCTAACCAGATATAGGAGAGGTATAGTATTGTTTTATTTGTTGGCCAGACCACCAAGAATGATTTCCTAAGAGTATTTTTTGATTTCTCGTATCTCGCTCTACTTTTTTTATTCTAGCGAGTCCCTATAGATATTCATATAGAGAGGAATGCTAGTGCTAAATCGTATTTATCAATAACATCGTCGATGATATTTTCTCCCATAATGTGTATTAGAACATCAGTATCGATCACTACTCTACCACTTGGAGTCGCTATTTTATTTTTACCCCATTAAATATTTCTTTCTAATTCCTTGAGATCTTCCTTCGTTACTAACTTCTTAAGTTTGTTTAACGCTTCCTTTTCTCTCTTTTCAAAGCCATAATTGCTAGGCTACGTAAAAATCATTCCCATTCCATATCTCCCCGTAATAAGTCTAGCATCCTTTTGTTTCTACGCTTACAGTTATTGTGGCTTCTAGAATAAAACGGCGAAAAAAAGAAAAGTTCCCCCCTCACATACGACTTGCTTTTAAAATATAATTTTTCCCGCATATTTTATTAGGAAAATGTTATTTGGTGCTATTCACGGCAAAATAAAAGTAACTATCAGTGATGGCAAAGATGCGGTAGTTGCGAAATATCGGGTGAATGATAATCCGCCGAGAGGATTGTACCAACAGAACTTGAGAGATATGTTAAACGTGCTGTAGAGGGCTGTCCAGTTAACGCAAATAAATGTGAGGCTATTGAATAGGTGAGGAATATGTCTGCATAATCAAAAGTTTCGAAAGAACTTATTGAGATACTTAACAAAGCTCTTTCTATGGAGATGCGAGCAACAATCTAATATTTATAGAAAGATAATTGATAGAGCTATGAAAGAAGGAGACATAACTACAGCCGAATATTCAGGGCTTCTAAAAAGACGAAGAGGAACGTCATGACGCATTTTCCAGCATATTGGAAGAAGTCTAAGTGTTAGGAGTCTAGCTCTTTTATTTCCTTTTTCTTATAACCATAATAATATTTCTGAAAAACTCTCTGAAAGCCTATATTTCTGGTGCCTTAAATGAGCTCAGAAATACTAGTACGGGAAATACGTAGAGAGGATCTACAAGACCTAATTGAGCTTATAAGGGCATCTAAGTATGATTTCACATATGGATTCTATTATAATGTACATAGATATGATCCAGATGAGATATGGGTGCAGCTAGCTGGAACAAGGAAATTCCCTACTCTTGTCGCCGAGTATAGAGGCAAGGTAATATCATTCATGAAATACCGTGAGCACTGGTCGGAAGAGAGTAATTTGTATGTTGATCTCATAGTTACCCACCCAAGGTATAGGGGTCTTGGTGCGGGAAGGAAGCTTCTAACTGAATGCATAAAGATAGCCGTTGAAAAAGGATATGATTTAGTAAGTCTCCATACTTGGGCATCAAATAGAGCTATGCGTCTATATTCCCGCCTAGGATTTGTGTGGGTGCCTCACACTCACGTATATATGATTAATCTGGCTCCCCAACTACTCAAAAATAATACCATCAGGAATTTCTTTGATGATCCTCGTAGCCTAGTTTATCTTCTGGTATTTCCCCCGCAAAAAATGATGATAAACGGTCATGTGGCTTGGAAATATTTTTGGAGTAGCGATAAGGGCACATTGGCAGCGATATTTGATATGAACTCAAGGAGACTACTTGCAATAAAGTTTGGTGAGATAAACATAGAACTCATACCACCAGAACGGCGTCCATATCTCGAAGAGTCTGAAGTATTCTTTAAGGTAAAAACGGGTAGTAATGTTCCTGTTTGCCTAGAATCCAAGTCATTTTTATTGAAACCGGGAGAGCATGAGCTTAAAGCCAAAGCAAAGGAGAAAATTGAACTTATTATGTCAGGCTTCAAATTTGGCTTCAGTCTGAAAATAGACAAAAAGCTAAGGATACACACAGAAATGAAGACACGATATGGAGACATCTCAGAGTATGAGGTAGCGTTGATAAACAATTCAGATAGTACTATTGAGGACTACTTAACAATATATTCTGATGAGGTCGAAGTACTTGGGAAAGCATCTAAGCTAATAAGTGTTGGTCCACATAGCATAGAACATTTAACAGTAAGATTTAGGGGCGCAGGAAAAGTAAAAATCAGGTTTAGAGATGAGGAATCAGAACTAAGCATAGTTGATACTATAGAAACCTCAGTATCAAAGAGAAAAATCGAATCATACTTTTGGTCGGTGTCTGAAGGCTCCATACATGCTAAGCTCTTGGATATATATGTATATCCTGAGATACATATCGATGGTTTCGAGTTACCAATAAATGATAAAGAGGTACCATGGACATATAGCGATGATGACTTAGAACTTTCAGTGAGATTCGACATACGAGGAAACATCCTCAAGGCAGTAGTAACAATATTAGCTAAGAAGAATTTCGACAATGAACTTAGCTTAGATATGTGGTCGTATTTCCCATCGCTAAGGGATGCATGGATAGCAATCCCAATTCTTGATGATAAAGTAGTAGTGGAGAGAGCGGTACATAATATCTTTCCTAAGGGCTGGGCGATAGCTAAACAAAAAATCGAGAAGCCTTGGTACGCAATGGTTTATGGGAACTCTGTTCTTCGCTTTGCCGCAGCTGATGATTCAAAATTCACATTGCTTGGCCCATGGGGATTCCGTCTAAGCATTCCACTAAAGCTCATGGCTGGTGAAAGAAAGGACTACATCGTAGTATTCGAAACAATATCTAAGGAGGAATTAATGCGGAGGATAAGGCCATGCAGGGCCCTTGAGATTTCTCAGGAAGAGTATGGAGACTTAGTGCTAAGAAATAATTGGATACATAAGCTGAAAGTAAATATAGATGGCGACATAAAGTATAGCGGTCTTATAGAGAGAAACTCAGAAGAAAAAATTCCACTAGCAAAGCATGGCTTTGGAGTTCTTAGCCTCACAGTTAATATGGATGGTTTCTATGAGCACAGAAAAATCCCTTATATAAAGCCGTTAGGCCCAGCAGAGAGAACCAGCGATAAGGAATTAATAATCGAGACAACAGAAGTAGGCGGAGCTATTAAGAAGTTGACCATCAGGGGTGTAGATATACTCTATTGGTCGGAAGAACCGATCAGAGCTCCTCTCCACGTACCAATAATGTATGGTGGTACAACATTAGAACTTGTGGTTGATGGCGAAGACCTTGGGCTCCCACTTACTAAATGGGTTAAAACTAGGCCAAGCGAGTATCACTATGAGGATCATGAACTGGAGATTGCAAGGAGGTACCTCATCCTAGATAACAGATCTCTTCTCGAGGAAGTTAAGATAACCAACAACGCGAATCGATATAGAGACATTAAGCTAAGAGAATTTATCATACTAAGGGGGCGGGCAAGAAAGCTTGGAAACGATAAGATATTTGTTGATGGAGTAGATCCGCATATAGTAGACGGTAGAAATTATGTGTGGTTAGAAACGGACTTAGCCGTCATAGCGACCGCGATGATTTATCCGAGAGAATTAGAAGCCACACTAACGGCTGGTAACCCAATAGGTTTTAATCCATACATAAGGAGCCAAGCAATCTTCAAACTCAAACCAAAAAAGACAATAAAAGTAAAGACCCTGATATCTACAAACAAAGATAAACTAAAAGAATTTGTAGATTGTCTCACAATCTCCATATCCTAATCGGCAATAAATTATCTTTGTTTTCAAACTAACAGCAGCATGGTTCCCATTTCTGGAACTCACCATGGCTTCTGAGGAGTCCTATAGATCCTAGGCTTCGCAATAACCTTGTACACATAGCCGATAACAGTACCAGTCAGAAAACCGCCTAGATGAGCTGTATGAGCAACATTCTTAAAGATTCCTAGCATAGCGAATAGAAACTCAATTATGGCGTATATCACGGCATATTTCCAAGCATCGATTTCAAGAGTATAGACACTTACTATCAGAAGTTTCCTTCTTGGAAAGAATATCGCGTACGCCGCCATAGCACCGAATATAGCTCCAGAGGCCCCAATAGTGCCGCTAAAAGGATCGCCTGTATTAAGCACAGCATATACAATCGCTCCTCCCACACCAGATGCAAGGTAGAAAAATATGAAGTATCCATGGCCATAGACATTCTCAAGATCGTCGCAGAAGACCCAAAGGAAATACATGTTGACAAGTAAATGGAGTATATCCTCATGGATAAACATATATGTTATCAATGTCTCCAAATGCCTACCCATAAAGAAATCTGCTGGGACAAAACAGAAAGCCCTAATAATCCAGGGATGATAAAGTTCCAAAACAAAAACAACAATATTAAGCCCAATCAAGATCCAGGTGACAAAAGGAATAATTCTTTCAAATTCTTCCTCTTCTAATAGGAGAGCCATTTTTCTCCCCACGATTATTGTCAAGTGATATCTCGATATCCTAAACTTAAAAGATGTTTCCTAATATGGTTTTCTAAGAAATGCTAAATGGCGCTAGACCAAGAGGAGCAGAATATATTATATTATTAAAGTATAATGTTATGGGAGACAGAGAAACTAAAAAATATCTACTCAACAACCTCTATTTTGATATCCTCCTTGTTAAAACCATAGAGATGATAATCCTGTGTGAGCTCTATGACCTTTGTTGGACAATGCTCTGCGCATAGACCACAGAATATACATTTGTAATGAATAAACTGTGGCTCTTTCTTCGTCTTTGTCCTCTCGCTTGGAATCATAACAATTGCGTTTGCTGGACATACAGTAGCGCACATACCACATCCAATACACCCACTCACCTTCCACCTAATTCTTCCTCGGTAGCCCTCAACAGGTTTTATGTCTACGAATGGATAATGAATAGTGAAGGGCTTCTCAGCAGTCTTCTTAAACACTTCCTTTAATATTTTTGGTATAAGCCCCATAATGATCCCCTAAGAAATCAGTAAAACACATTACTTAACAGCTTATATATACATAACTAATCTACCATGAAAAAAGATCCACAAATGTATCTGGGCCTTCAGAGAGATAAAGTATGTGTTTTGAAGGTAGAGAATACTAAGACAACAATAATTAATAATACAATTTCATCCCTAGGACTAATTGCTAAAAAGATGTGAATGAAAAAACTAGAACAATGCCTCAGCGGCTATCCGTGCAAAGGGCTCCGCGATTCCTGGATATACTCCTAGAACTATCAGTACTAGGGCTAATAGCCCTAGTGCTATAATGTCCTGTGGTGGGAGACGGATCTTAGCGACTTTCTCGCTTGGCTCATCAATAAACATTTTCTTGACAAGCAAACCGTAGTATCCTGCTCCTATCCCAGAATTTATGACCAATGCTAAGCCGAGCCATAGGAGATTAGCGTCTACGGCTGCGAAGAATAGGTAGACTTTTCCTGGGAACCCTGCTAGTGGTGGTAGGCCTAATAGACTTAGAAGTCCCAAAGCAAAGATTATTGATATGTATGGATTTTTGCTTGAAAGCCCACTCAGCTCATCGACAGTTTCTATTCCTAGACTCCTCCAGAGGATTCCAGTTACCGAGAAGACAATAACCTCAGCTATTGCGAATATGAACACGTAGAATATCGCCGCTGTTATTCCGTAGGGCGTAGCGGCGACGAAGCCTATTAGGACATATCCCATCTGAGCAATACTGGAATATGCGAGCATTCTGTAGATATCCCTCTGCTTAAGCGCGACTATATTTGCATATGTCATAGTTATGAATGCTAATATTGCAAAGTATGCTTGTGCATAAATCCTCAATAGTGGTGTCAGCAAGATTATTACTCTTAGTGGTGCTGAGAAACGAACGGCTTTAATAGCACCAGAGAGATAAGCTGTTATGGGATGTGCGGATCCGGTGTATGTGTCTGGAGCCCAAGTATGGAATGGAACAACGGTTATCTTTACGCCGAACCCCACAACTAAGAGTAGTACTGCTAGGCCGAGTACTATTCTGTTGAATGGATCCAGTAGAGCCTGTTCTAGGGCTGTTCCAAGCATGTATATGTTCGAGGTGCCGCTCACGACGATCATTAGACCAAATCCTAATCCTAGAAATGCTGAGCTAACAGCACCAAGCACATAGTACTTTAGTGCGCCCTCAGCACTTTTTCTCCAGTTAAATGAATATAGGACGACACCGTAAAGTGGGACTGATAGTAATTCCCAGGAAACGTAGAGTGCTATAAGATCTGTCGCTGCTGGGAGAAGGATAAGCCCTATAGCTATTCCGGTCATACAAGCGAAGAATACTGGTATTTCTGGGAGACCCTTCATATAGTATTGAGCTATGATTATTATAGCTATTGTCACGAATATGCCGAATGTGGCAAAGAACTTTGCGAATCCGTCGTACAGATAGAATTGGTTGGTTGGATCTAATGTTTCGATGGGGGAGAGTAGTATTATTACTTCGGTTATTATCAGTGCTAATAGCGATATTATGAAGGCCAGCCTATAGTATTTTGGCTGACCAAATTTCTCTATCAACAGACATAGAAGCACTGCTATAAAAAGTATTGTGGTTGTTGCTGCGAGTCCGGGTCTCGCTGTGAATATCCCAATAGATTCTAAGAATAGCTCACCTATCCCCGCCATTCGGACTACCTCATGAGACAAATTGACTGATAATTGTTGTTGCCATGTAGTTTGTGATTAGGAACGGGAATACGCCGAACAGTATTATTAGTAATCCGAATACTGCGTAGGGTATCAACTCACCTATTGGTATGTCGGTAGCCTTTTCAACAGTTGGCGTCTTCTCCGACATGATCAGTCTTCTTATCGCCCATAGGTACGTCGCTACGATAATACATGGTGCTATTAATATAATTATTGTCCAGAGAACATTGGCGGTTATGAATATACTCAGTGCCCCAACGAATATCTGTATCTCACCAGCAAATACTATGAGTCCGGGCAGGCCAAAGACCGCTAGGCTTCCAAATATTATTAGTGTTGCTATCCGCGGAACAACTTTTCCTAGACCTCCAAGTTCACTTATATGGTATGTCCCTATATGATTCAGAAGTACGCCCGCCATCAGGAACATGAGTCCTATAGCTATCCCATGTGCAAACATTTCGAAGACGCTCCCAGCCACGGCTAGTGGTACGAAGTCTGTTCCTACATCATTAACAACAGCATATGCCGCTGCTACTGTTCCAAAGAACACATAACTCATATGATTTATCGATGTGTATGCAACCAATCGTTTGAAATTATCTTGGCCCATAGCAACGAACGCTGAATATATACCGCTTATAATTGCTAAAGGCAGGTAGAACCATATCAATCCGACAAAACCAGCAGGAATAATCCATGCCATCCTAACAAATCCATAACCACCCATCTTAAGTAGTAGGCCTGCCAAGAGGACGCTGACTGGTGCTGGTGCCTCCACGTGGGCGTCTGGTAACCATGTATGTAGTGGGAACAGAGGTAGCTTCACTGCTAGCCCTATAAATATGAGTCCAAAAGCGATCGTCTGGAGTTGTGGAGGGATGTTCTGCTGAGCAAGGGTTATCATCTCAAATGTGGGGGTTGGCGATACCATGTATAGGTATATGAACCCTAGCAGCATAAATATTGAGCCTGCAAAGGTGAATATGAAGAATTTTATTGCCGCGTGTCTTGCTTTTTCTGGATGAGGCCCCCACCACCCTATAAGTAAGAACATTGATGGCAATACTAGTTCCCAAAATAGGTAGAATATCACCAGGTTTAGGGAGACGAAGGTACCCAATATGCCAACCTCAAATAACAGGTAAACAACGAAGTAGAGTGATCTGTTTCTCTCCACTGGAATATGATAGAGTGATGCCCAAGCAGCCAGAAAGCCTATTATTCCCGTTAAGAGAAGCATTACCATACCTATACCATCGACACCGAAGTGGAAGTTTATTCCTATGTTTGGAAGCCATGGAGCATACCATTCATACTGGAAGTTGCCTACCGTGTAGTCGAACCTCAGCGCCATTCCTACTATTATTAGAAGCTCAATGAATGTTATTCCTATAGCCACATAGTCAGCTAGTTTTTTGCTAATGTACATCAAAGCAGCGACGATGAAAGCACCAATAATAGGTATTATCAGCAATATTGGTAGAACATTAGCCCAAAACCAGCTTAGCACGTCCACATATGTCACCCTTGAGATACCAGTTAAACTTTTCGAAATATCCTTAAAATCTATCTGATAAATATTTTATCTGGGGGACGATCTATGTATTAGAAGAGCCCTACAGCTGGTATCTCGGCGATTATTTAGCCTTTGATTTTAGTAATATTTCTACATTGGCTGATAGTGAGCGATCGGATCTCATAATCTGAGCGAATCTAGGTGAGATTATAGTTTAAGCCGTTTAAAGGCTTGGTAATTCCTGTGCGCCCATAAAGATATAGGGCTTCTTAGTGGTTAGCTCACACTTTTAAAATTTGATGTGTAAATACCTGTTATTTTTTATGAGGATATTCTAAGCGATATATGGAGACTTGGGTGTCCATATGCTTAAAAAAGTGAAAAGATGGGCCTTTAAGAGGAGTCTTTGGGTTTTCCATGTGAATACTGGGGGGTGCAATGGCTGTGATATTGAGATTATTGATGCGCTTACGCCTAAATATGATTTGGAGAGATTTGGCATAAAACTTGCTCCTTCTCCTCGTCACGCTGATGTTTTACTGGTCACGGGGCCTGTGACTAGAAAACAAGTTGAATTGCTGAAGAGGATATATGAGCAGACGCCAGACCCAAAGTTCGTTGTTGCTATTGGAACCTGTGCTACTTCTGGTTCCACATTTGAGGGAGCATATAATGTGCTTGGCGGAGTAGACAAGGTAATCCCTGTGGATGCATATGTTGTTGGTTGCCCAGTAAGACCAGAAGCAATAATTGATGCCATAGCGGCTCTCATAGAGAAGATAGATAAGGGAGAAGTAGAGAAAATAGAGAAGGCTTAGGTGGGGAATATGGGCTCAGAGCAAAAACAAGTTTCTAGTTCTCAGGCGCAGAGCATTGTGGAGTGGCTCAAAGAGATTGGTGTTGAAACCGAGGTAAAGGTCGATAAATATAATGTGGCGTGGGCCGAGGTGCCCATGGAGAAGATAAAGGATTCTATAAGGATTCTAAAAGAAAAGGGGTATCGTCACCTCACAACAATATCTGGCGTTGACCTCCCAGATGAGGGGGTTATGGAGCTCATCTATCATTTAGCACCCGTGAAGATGGATGGCTATCCTCTGCTTTGCTTAAAAACAAGGATTCCGAGGGACAAACCTGAGATCGAAACAATAACAGATATATTCACGGTAGCGATTGTATATGAGAGAGAGGTCTATGACTTATTAGGAGTTAAGTTTATTGGCCATAAGGGACTTTCACGGATCCTCTTACCTAGGGATGTGCCGGAGGATTATCATCCGCTTCGAAAGAAATAATGGAGGTGAAGGATATGGGTCTCTATATCCCCATAGGTCCCTACCACCCAGCACTCAAAGAGCCCATAACGATTAAGATTAAGGTTGAGGGCGAAAAAATCGTAGATGCCGACATTGAGCTTGGCTACAACCATAGGGGCATAGAAAAACTGTTAGAATCAAAACTCTGGATAAGTGTTCCATTCATAGCAGAGCACATATGCGGCATATGCTCCGGGATTCATCAGCTCACAGCTATAATGGGTATCGAACGAATATTTGATATCGAGGATAAGATCCCTGAAAGAGCGATGATGCTTAGGATCGTAGGATTGGAACTCGAAAGGATCCATAGCCACCTCCTTTGGCTCGGAGTCGCTGCTCATGAAGCTGGATATGATACTATATTTATGTATACTTGGCGAGACAGAGAGAAAGTTCTGGATGTGCTGGAGATTCTGGGAGGAAGAAGAGTGGTTTATAGCATTGGGAAAGTAGGAGGGGTCAGGAGGGATGTGGACGACAAATTCATAAGGAAGGCTAAGGAAACAATGAAATATATAAAGAAGCAGGCCAAAGAGTACATAAGGATATTCAAGGAGGATCCGACAGTCCAGGCAAGATTCAGAAATGTCGCTATCCTACCTTATAATGTTGCTGTAGACCTAGGAGCTGTTGGGCCAACAGCAAGGGCTTCGGGTGTCCCCTACGACGTAAGGGCGGAGGATAAATACTTTGGTTATAGTGAAGAGATAGGAATGCGGGTAGCTGTAAGAAAGGAGGGAGATGCCCTAGCAAAAGTTCTCGTAAGGCTCGATGAGGTTATAATCTCAGCTGATATTGTAGAAAATGTTCTTGAAAACCTACCATCAGGGCCAATAGAAATAAAAGTCCCTCCATTAAAAACTCCTAGTCCTGGAGAAGCATATGCGAGGGGGGAGGCCCCCAGAGGTGAATTGGTCTACTATTATCGTTCTGATGGAAAGAGAACCCCATATCGCGTTAAGGTTAGAACACCAACGTTTGCAAATATTCTCTCCGCTGGATACATGGTAAGAGGGGGATACATTGCTGATGTTCCGGTCGCCTTCGCATCTATAGATCCATGTATAGCGTGCATGGATAGATATATAATAGTTGATGATGGAAAGAAAAGAAGAAAAATGCGATGGGAGAGGCTAGTACATTATGCTAATAAATGGTTCAAACAGAATCTCCACTGGCTCAAAGAAGAAAGACTCTAGTCAAAGATAGATCATCTTTTAGATATTTTTATTTTTGACGAATTATTAGTCTTTTGCTGTTATCAGAGTTTAACATAATTCCTATCTTAGTATGGATCTTACTTTTAGAAACTGAAATTCATGTATCATTGTTGTATTCGTCATTTCTTATAGGCTTCACATCTATTATTTCATATTTGTGTAGCCAAGGGTCTATCACTAGCATTTTAGGTGCTTTTATTACAAGATCGAATCGTCCAATTATTATTTTGATTGCTTCTGTTGCTGTAAACAATCCATTTATCGTAGCGGGAGGCACAGATACCTGCATGGGTTTTTCGCCTCTGGCAATAGACTCAAGAAGATCTCCAGATATATGTTCTCCGCAGATAAGTTTTGTTGCTATATACCTATAGCTTTCTAAGACATCGTCTGTCACTTTATCTAATGGAAGGTCTTTTGAGGGTATTCCAAAGAGCTCCTCATAGTATGGTCCGCCAGGAAGAAATGTCGTTATGGTAGATTTGAAACCACAACCGTGTGCGTGAACAACAGGTTTTTTTAGGATTTTTGCCATTCTGTTCAATATCACCTTGGCGACTCGGTCATCCATGCCGTCAATTATTACTGTTGCAGTATTTATTAATTTCCTAAGTTTCTGGGGATCCATCTCCTGTAGTTTAATATGAAATGTTTTAACATCAATAAATGGATTTATGTTTGTTAATAATTTCTTAACAGCATATACCTTAGGTATCCCTACATCTTCATAAAAAAAGTATTGTCTATTAAGATTACTTAACTCAATGACATCTGGATCCAACAAAATTAGTGATCCCACTCCATATCTGGCCAGAAAATATGCGGCAGCAGAACCAAGCCCTCCTACACCGCATACCATAACAGTTGCTCTTTTTATTTTCTCTATATTTCTTTCTCCAATAAGCAGAGAATGTCTATCATGGAAGTGCTTGTAAAAATAGCTTATGTTTATATTACTAATAGTCATAATTTCTTCACTCTTTAAACCTTGATTATACGTCTTCTCTTAGGCTTAAATCTCAGAATTCTTCCTAACTTTTTCTTTTCAATGACTATTTTTAATCCACAATAATCACTAATAATTCCTAATAGATCCCCTATGCTTATCTGAGGTGTGTCTATATACTCTACGAGTAGTTTTCCTCGTTTTTTTCTTTCGGCAACATAAAGTTTGAATTCCCATATAGATGGATCCGTATCTAGTAATTTGTTTTCGAGATCATATGGTGTTATAATAATCCCATCTTTGGGTCTTCTAAAACAATCTTGAATCTTACCTAAAAAACGCAATTTAGGATAAGGAACACCACAAGGGCATCTACCTGGTATAACTTCGACGATGTCATCTGTGAAATAACGGAGGAATATCATTCCCTGTCGATACAGCGGTGTAGCTACAAGCTTTCCTCTTATTGTATCTTTTAGATCATGCAGTAACCATACATCTTTGTTATCAAATGAATGGATTTCAACAAGCATTTCCTCACTAGCATAAAAATGCATACCATCATCGTAGACACACATCCCTCCGAGCGGACCACCAAATTCTGATACACCAAATGTTTCAGAAATCTCTACGTTCAGTAATTCATTAAGCTGTTTCTTTCGTGAGTCAGAAATAACATTGCCGGTAAATTGGATATGAAGCTTATAATCTGCCAATCTAAAGTTACTATGCGTTTTTAGAGAATATTCAATAAGATTATAAAATATATCTGGGGTAGTCTTTATAAGTTCTGGCCTCAAGCGTCTAATTATATCGATAATCTTCCGTGGGTTTGTTTTACTGTCGATGAAACCTGTATTATATTTCATATGCAACATTTGCATCAAAACAATTATTCCTATGGCAGTAAGTGTGAATGGAACAATAACGAGGATACTAGCATTTTGGCTAATTTTTTTCTCTGTTAAGTTATTATGTATCTTCTCACTGAGTTTCATAAAATATCCAAGCTCATATTCTGTGTAGTATGTCAGAGAGCCTATTCCGCGAGTTGTCCCTGAACTGCTACAAGTTAATATTATTCGTTGCCTAAGATTTTTTGGTATTAAATCTTGCTCATGGCCAAGAATATCATCTTTTGTTATCAATGGTATTTCTTGAATATATCTCCTGATGCGTTGATTTTCATCGTTTTCATTGATTATCCTCATCAATGTTTTTTTATATCTAAAGTAAAATTTTGTCTCTTTTGCTAAATTGAGTGTATTTATAAGTTTTGCGTCCATTTTATTTTCTTCCAGCACATTTTGAACCTTTTTTTATCCGTTTGGTTAGGGGAGAGTGAATTG
>Ga0190367_1001470_pt1 | contig 13583 bp, 11 predicted proteins | sample 4872181011_MG_FD_171838 | JGI IMG/M metagenome (GOLD analysis project Ga0190367, IMG submission 171838) | Hydrothermal vent microbial mat bacterial communities from Southern Trench, Guaymas Basin, Mexico - 4872-18-10-11_MG | ecosystem: Environmental > Aquatic > Marine > Hydrothermal vents >...
GTTTTCAATGCAACGCCGAGCAGAGCACATCTAGCCCTCGCTAAGCTTGAAGAACTCGGCCTTTTGAAAGCCTTGATAACCCAAAACGTTGACGATTTGCATGAAAGAGCTGGAAGCAAGAAGGTTATACACTTGCACGGAAGCCTAAGAATTGCCAAGTGTTCTTCATGTAGTCATGTTGAATACCTAAAAGAGCCTCCGCATACCTTACCAAAGTGCCCCGAGTGCAGCTCACTGCTTCGTCCCGGTGTTGTTTGGTTTGGCGAGTCTTTGCCATTGGATATCCTTCGTAAAGCTGTAGAGGAGCTCTCCAAAAGCGATGCGGTTATGGTTGTGGGAACTTCTGCCGTTGTGCAGCCGGCAGCCTCGCTTCCTCTGATCGTTAAGGAGAACGGCGGTAAAATAGTGGAAATAAATCCAGAAAGAACACCTTTGACAGCTATGGCCGACGTTTCTATAAGGGGGAAGGCTGGAGATGTACTCGGCAAAATTTTGAAAGCTTTGTAACCTGAGTCAATTTAAAGGAATCAATTGCCCAGACTTGGTACCTTTAATCCAAGGGCTTTGTACTCTTTAAACACCAACGCCGCTGCTGCCACGTTTACGCCGAGTTCAGCTATAAGATTTTGAATCAATGCAGGCATGTGCGCTTTCGACATCCACATGGGAGGTAGAAAAAATATGATCCAGAATAAACCAAAACCGAATAGAGTGGTAACCAAGACCGCTTCGAATCCCTCCATCTGAATAAATAACCGTAAGATGGCCGAAGACACGATGTATACGATTGCACTCATAAAGGCCGTTGCTAAAAAGAACAGAAGGAGAAGTGAAATAACGACTCCTTCTATTGGAGCGTACGCAAACTGGAATGAAAAGCTAAGATACGTCGCGTATATAAGAGATGCGATCAATTTTATCCCCGCCGCGACAAAACCCACCATCACCCCGAACTTCGCCCAATCCCTCACCCACAAGCTGAGAAAGAACATTTAGCTTCTGGATAAAATCGATAAATAAACCTTTTTAGGCTTTGTCGAATAATCCTCACTAAACTTCTCCTCTCTACTCTAACAAACCCCAGCAAAGAATTGCCTCGGAGAAGTGAATATTAATACCTTGCTGCAATCAGATGATAATAAAAAAAGCTAATAGAAAAAAAATTAGATTGGATGGGAATAGTGACTACGGCAATCTTATGGTTCATAGTTTAGAAAAAGCAAGAATAAACTTGGAATATCTGACTGAACGTCGATCTTTGCCCTAATCCAGCTTAGTATCCATCCAAGCGGTAAGTTTTGTCAATTAACTCTGATTCGTAATCTCGACAAGGTAAGCAAACAGCTATTTCCCAGACGTGGTGATTTTTGTAAGGGTCCTAAAAAATATACTTCAATCAACAAAGGATATGTATGCTCGTATTCATCGGCATGGGTCTGTGGGATGAAAGGGACATATCGCTAAAGGGACTTGAAGAAGCGAGAAGGGCTGACGAAGTGTACATCGAATTCTACACATCAAAGCTTATTGGAACTAACTTAGAGAAGATAGAGAATCTCTTGGGAAGAGAAATAAAGGTGCTTGAACGCAGCGACCTCGAAGAGAACTCCAGGATGTTGGTAAGGGAGGCAAAGGCAAAGAACGTAGCAATTCTCGTACCCGGCGACCCGATGGTTGCTACGACGCACTCAGCTCTAAAGCTGGAGGCGGAGCGAGAGGGGGTAAAAACAAAGATAATCCATGGAGCAAGCATACTTTCGGCTGTATGCGGTCTTACGGGTTTGCATAACTATCGTTTTGGAAAATCTGCTACGGTAAGCTATCCTTACGGCAAGCCCTCAGCAACACCCGTCAACGTGGTGAAGGCCAACTGGAGTATAGATGCCCACACGTTGCTATATCTGGACTTGCATCCCGAGCCAATGCTCATTTCAACAGCCGTAGAAATCCTGCGTAAAGCTGGACTGGAAAATTGCTTTGCCGTTGGTATTGCAAGGGCGGGGAGTGAAGAACCAGCTGTTAAATGTGATTTTCTCGAAGAACTCTGCCAATACGATTTTGGTGAAGGTCTGCATGTAATCGTCGTTCTTGCAAAAACATTGCATTTTATGGAGTATGAATGTTTGAGAACGTTCGCTTCGGCTCCTTCAACACTTGAAAAACTTGTAAGATAATAATTAATAATTACATTCTATAAATATTTTTCTTAGTAAATTAATGTTATGGAAAAATACATATAGATGGATAAATAAGGTAAGCTGTATGCTGCACGAGTATATTATCTGGCTAAAGAGGATAATCGAGAATCCTGCAGCAAAGTCTGTGATAAAAAGACTATCTTCCCCAAAGAAGATAGACTCTGTTCTTGCAGCATACGCTGGCCTGAGAAAACCTAAGGGAATTACGGAGAAGAGTTGCTGTGCGATACTTTCTAAGGTTGTTAAAAAAGCGGCCGAAAAGTTTGGAATCAATGAGGATGTGCTCAGAGAGGGATTAAAGGACCCCTACTACAGGAGGGGTTTGGCAAACGTTCTAAGAAGTATCGCGGAATACGGCATAACCATGCCTCAGAAGCTCTACGCTCCATTTCTTGTAGTTTGGAACTTCACGAAGAAGTGTAACCTTAGATGTAAGCACTGCTATGCAAATGCCGGAAAAGCAGCCAAAGAATTAAAATTTGAAGAGAAGCTCGAGCTTGTAAATCAACTTGACGAAGCAGGAGTGGTGGCGATCTCGTTTTCGGGCGGAGAGCCACTCATACACGAGCACTTTTGGAAAGTTGCGGAATACGCATCGAAAAAAGGCTTTCATTTAAGCATTGCAACGAACGGAACGCTTATAGATGAAAACGTTGCAAGAAGGCTGAGGAATTTGAACTTTGGTTATGTAGAAATTAGCCTCGACGCAAGTAAGGCAGAAATCCACGACAGCTTTAGAGGTGTAAAAGGCGCATTCAGAAGGGCCGTTGAGGGGATAAAGGCCTGCGTAAGGGAAGGTCTATTCGTTGGCATCGCAACAACGGCAACAAAGCTGAATATTGAGGACATACCAAACGTGATCGATTTTGCAATAGAGCTTGGAGCTGGTAGAGTTGTCGTTTTTAACTTTATACCTACGGGAAGGGGGAAGAAGAACGCAAATCTCGACTTGAGTGCTGAGGAAAGGGGAAAGCTCCTTGAGTACTTGTATGATAGGCTTGAGGAGGGTAAAATTCAGGTTTTTTCGACTTCACCAACGTACGCTGCCGTTGCTTTGAGAAGGGTTGTGAAGAAAAGAGGTAGGAAAATAACGCCAACACATTTTGCGAACGTTGAGCTATCTAGTATGGAAAAGTACGGGAACGCTACCATCGTACTCTCCGAATTCATAGGAGGGTGCGGAGCCGGTAGGCTGTACTGTGGAATAGAGCCAAACGGAGACATAACACCCTGCGTTTTTATGCCGATAGTCGTGGGCAACGCTATAAGAGATGGCTTTCTGAAGGTATGGCAAGAGAGCGAGATACTTGAAGAGCTTAGAGACAGAGATTCAGAAAGATATGCGTGCAAAAATTGCGAATACCGCTACATTTGTGGAGGTTGCAGGGCGAGGGCGTATGCGTACAACAACGACATTCTAGCGTTCGACCCCGGATGCCACATTGTAAAGGTAATTGAGACCTGATGCATTTTCGATCTTTTTTATTAAGGTGTTGCAACTCAGCACTCGAAAGGAAATTGGCTCGTGATTAGGCGATTGTGTGATTCGCAAAAATTTTAACCACATTACAATCTTTTTTAACCAATGAAAGGAGCAGTCGGAAGGATATGCGGTGAAGCCTCACCTACAGACTTCAGCTTTGTTGTTTTCGATCCGAAGGAGGTAAGGCGTACAGATTACGTTAAAGTTTGGAACGATGTTGATGGATGGGTTGTTGCCCAAGTGGTTGATATAAGAGCAACGTCCGAAGCGAGCAATTCTGACATACTTCAGGGTAGAGATGTGGAAAAGGAGCTTTACATTGCAAAAGCGATTGTAATCGGGAAGAGGGATGAAAAAGGCATGCTTAAAGTTCCAAAAACTCCATTTGTTCCCGGAGAAAACGTTTTTAAGGCTGAAGAAGAACTCGTTATAGACGTGCTTGGCCTTGAAAAAGATGGAGTCTATCTTGGCTTACTTGAGGATTCGAATATACGGGTAAACCTCGATACCAACACTCTCGTGCAGAAACACTGCTGCATTCTGGCAAAAACTGGCAGCGGAAAGAGTTACACTGCTGGAGTGATCATAGAGGAGTTAATCGAAAGGGGCGTGCCTCTTTTCATAATAGACCCCCATGGAGAGTACGCAACGCTGAAGGAGCCGAATAGAAACGAAGATGAGGTTGGCATGATGCAGACATTTGGAATTCAGCCAAAGGGATATTCAAACGTAATGATTTATGTACCCCCAAATTCTCCTTTCATTGACAAGGCTGACGGCATTCTCAAGCTTGATGGCCTTAATTTGACGGCAGAAGAAATAGTCGAGCTTGCAGGAATAACGAACTCAACTTCTCAAGCTCTGCTCTATCAAGCCATAAAGAACCTCAAGAGTAGGAACTATACGATTGAAGATATTATTGAGGAGGTCGAATCGATAAAGCACAACGCTAAGTGGGCACTGCTTGGCCATCTCGAGAAGATAGTTGAAGCTGGCTTATTCGACGCAAATCCAACACCAGTTAACGTTCTACTCCAGAAGGGAAAAGCAGTAGTTCTCGATATGCGCGGTATTCCGCCGGAGCATCAGGATCTGATAGTTTCGAGGGTTTGTCACCAGCTTTTTGAGCTTAGAAAGAGGGAAGAAGTGCCGCCAGGTATGATAGTGATCGAGGAGGCTCACAACTTTATACCAGAAAGAGGAATTGGAAAAGCGGTATCAACACCAGTACTGCGAACCATAGCCAGCGAAGGTAGAAAGTTCGGTTTAGGGTTGCTTGTTATAAGCCAGAGGCCTGCAAGAATCGATAAAAACGTGATAAGCCAGTGCAATACCCAGATAATTCTCAGAGTTACGAATCCAAACGACATAAACGCAATAAAAAAGGGTGTTGAAGGCTTAACAGCAGAAATGGTTGACGAGATTAAACGCCTGCCTGCAGGAACAGCAATTGTCGTTAGCCCTGAGCTTGAAAGGCCGGTAATAGTGAACGTGAGGGTTAGAAAGAGCATGCATGGAGGAGCAGCTGTAAGCGTGGTTAAAGAAAAAACAAAGAAAAAGAGGGAAAGAGGTGGATTTTTAACAGGAAGAAAAAGTGATAAAAGCGGAGAGAAGAGAGAAAAAGGCATGGAAGAAAAGAAGGAAAAGAGAGGGCTGCTAAGGAAGATGTTTGGGTAGTTGGTGATGTCATGAACTACCTTGTAGTTCTCCAAGGGGCTTGGATTGTCAGAAAAGCGAGAAGTGTGGAAGATGCAATGAATATAGCCGTGGCTGAGGCGGGAAAAAGGCTTAATCCAGACCTCGATTTTGTTGACATCGATGTTGGCATTGTTGAATGCCCAAAATGCGGAGAACCTCTGAAAAGTGTGTTTATGGTGGCTGGTATGGCCCTCGTAGGACTGGTATTCGAGATGAAGGTTTTTAACGCACAGAATGAAGAACATGCCGCGAGAATAGCTAAGTACGAGATCGGAAAAAGACTACAGCGTATACCACTTGAGGTTGTGGAGGTAGTGAGGCTTGAAGAATGAAGCCATAACCGTTCGTGTAAGCGACATCGCTGGTTACGTTTATTGCCCACGCGTATGCTACTATAGGCTCAAGTTTGGTAGCAGAGTCAGTGAAATACATGCAGTGAAGGAAATATACGCCAGTAGAAGGGCTGGTTTTGACGATGAATGGGCGATGGGAAAATTTCTAAGCCTTTACGGAGAGGAAAATGCCGAAATTTTTAGGCAAGCCCTTGAAGACTTTGTATTTAACCCAATGCTGGACATTCTCAAGCAGGTCGATACCGATGTATTTCTCGAATCGAAGCGGCTCAGACTTAAAGGAAAGCTTGACGAGCTCGTACTATTTAATGGTAAAAAGTACCCTCTCGTTCTTGCTTTAAAAGCTCCAAAAGAGGGTATTTGGTATAGGGACAGGATAAAGGTTGCGGCCTTTTGCATGCTTCTGAATGAAGCGGGGATGGATGCGCAATCTGGTTTCGTCTACCATTGCTTTGATGGTGAAATAAGAAAAGTGAAAGTTGGGAGAAAAGACAAATACGCTGTTATGAAGCTAATCGAGAGAGTTTACAAGCTTACAAAAGGCTTTGTGCCTGAAGGTGTTAATGACTCGAGATGCAGCAGGTGCCTTTACTATGAGGAATGCATGAACGAGCCAACGACGTTTGCGTCACGCTTCTTATAGACTCCTCAAGTTTTCTCCTACAATCGTTACAGTATCCGAGCCTCTTTGCATCTATCTGTTCAACCCTTTCGCAAAAACGCATAACACAGTTGTTGGTGCAGTGTTCAAGTCCGAAAAGGTGACCGAGTTCGTGTAGAGCTTCTTTGAGGACTCTACTTATAAAAATACATCTGCTCACACCGTTCAACCTGCAAGTTGATATTACTGCTGACGTACCGTTAAGCTCAGCACACCCAAAAACGGAAAGAGAACTTCCATAATAGACATCCTCAGACGTTATTCCAAGAACTTTCAGGAAGCCACAACTATTTGCAAGCTTTTTTAGGAATACTAGAATTTTTAAGGCATCGTATTTCTTCTTAAGCGAGTTGTAGGCTGAATTCGGTAAAGGCGAGGCATCAAGGACAGAAAAATCAAAGGGGTAGGGGAGCTTAAAAAATAAATCTATCAGTTCCTCATCCACGCTACCGAGTGGAACGAGGGCTATCATTTCAGTTCATCCCATTTTCTGCGTTTCATGTATCTCTGAATTCCCATAATTGCTAATGCAATAGCTATTATTCCTCCGACTATTACTCCAACAAGCTTGATGTCTATTGGTATACCTGGCATCTTGAATGATTCAGTTTGTGTCGGTTCGGGAGTAGCGGTCTCTTCTGGACTGACAACTTTCTTTAACTCTTCAAAAAGGGCGTTTGCGGAGTTTGCAAGTTTTTCCGCCTCGTTTATAATATTGTTGGCCTTCATTTCCGCTTCGCCGTACTTGCCGTCATTTATGTATGCCTTAGCTACTGCAAGTTCCTCCGCAAGGCTGCTGCTCTCATCCTGCAAGCCCTTGAATTCGCTCTTATAGCCGAGTAAAGTGCTGGTATTTACGAGCTCTTTGCTTTCAATCTGATCTAAGTAGAGTTCTATTTTGTCAAGGCTTTTTCCTATCTCTCTGAGCCTTTCGTCAGCTTGGCTGCATGCATATTCTGCTTTGACCTTCTTTGCTTCCGTGTCTGCTTTGTCAAGCCATTCAGAAGCATAATTTAGTCTTTCGTCGGCTTTAATGTACTCACCGTCATTGTAATAGCTTTCCGCGAGAGATATGTTCTGACTTGCGTAGTTTAGATAGTTGCTAAGTCTAGACGTGTCTGTTTTTCCTATGTATTGGTCAAGAACTGCGGAGAGATTGTTGTATCGCTCTTTCATGGAGCTAATGTCACTTTTGAACCTGTCATAGTCAATAACGAGTAGGACTACTGGAGGAAGGCAGTTCTCTTCCGCCTCTTGCACATCAAACCTTAACGCATTTATTTCTTTCAGTCTTGCGGATGGTGCTGGCACGTCATCTCGAATTTCTACGTTTATCTTGTCCAAGCCGTCTTCCCATTCTCCAACCTTTATATCAAGATACTTTTTTCCTGGAGAGCTCTCGTAACCGACTCCGCCTCCATTTTTGTAGTAAACTGTTGCTTTTATCACCGCCCCTTCAAGCTCGGTTCTTGCCGTGTAAGTCCTTCCATCAACCTCTTTAGCCTTGTCTTCATCTATCGGCTCGATGACGTACGTTATCTCTACGGTATCCCCTTTTTCGCACACCTTATCAATAACGAACTTTCCATTGCTTAGAGTTGGCTTTAAATCTTCTCCGTTTACCTTAAGAGTAACATCTGGCTCCTTAAAATCGCTCGTATTAAGCTTTTCAAGAGCAAATGCCGGGTGGATTGCGATAAATATGACGGATAAACTAAGCAGGAAAAGAATCAGATTTTTTGTAAATTTCATCCGACCACCTCATATGAGTGGCTCGATGTCCTCGTCGAATAGAGAGAGCGTTTTCTCTATACGCATTCTTTCCGCATCTTCAACCTCTTCTTTAGCTTCAGCCGCCATGCGCTGCAGCTCTCTAACCCTCGGAATGTCTGTTACGTTTGCAAGAACAACCAGAGCTGCGACGTACTTTGTCCTTCTCGTTGGATAGTCTCCAGCCCTAACTTCAACTCCAGCGATCTGTTCCTCGAGCCATATCTTTGCCTTTTCAAGTCCCTTTCTGTCGAGATGTTCCGGTGGGCCAGCAACGAGAACGAGTGCCCTTTCGGCACTTCTAATGTTACACGGAACCGTAAGTCTGCCAAGGGCTGCCCTTCTTACTAGAGAGGCTATCTTCATAGCCTTATCGTCTTCCATAATCGGCTCTTCCTCTTTTCTCTTGAAAAAGGGTATTTTACCCTTCTTCTTTGATTCCGGTTCAGCAAGAGACGTAGCATATCCAATGGAGGATATTCCGCCACCTCTCAGGGTGTTTATAACTTCCGAGCTGTCAACGACCATTTCTCCAACCATTCCTTCCTCCAAGGGCTCTCCAGCTCTTGCCAGAACCGCAAGCCTCCTTACTATCTCCTCATTGATTCGGGAGAAGCTTTCGCGAAGGCTCAAACCTTCAAACTTCCATGCGCCGTTATCAACTAAGATCAGGTTGTCAACGTATTTAAGAAGGGAAATCATGCTCCTTGCAGCGTTTAAAGAGTACAATTTGCCCTCTTCTGGAGCCGGTAGTATACCAACAGCATAAACGGGCTCGGAGTACATCTCAGACAGGTACTTTGCCAAAACAGGCGAACCACCACTTCCAGTTCCTCCACCAAGCCCGGTTATTATGAGGAATGCGTCAATTTCATGCGTCCCCCTGTTATCGATCTCACTCAAAATAGTCTCAATTTCATCCTGTGCAATTTTTGCACCTAGCATGTTGTCCGTTCCAACTCCATGACCCTTAACAACTGTTTGACCTATTAAGACTCTATCTTGCATGGGAACATGTTTTAAACCCATAAGATCAGTTCTTGCAGTATTGACTGCAAGTGTTTTCAGCTCTATATTGCTCCCCCTCATTTTTTCGTTTTCGAGGAATAAGTCTAAGATTTTACCTCCCGCCTGTCCGAATCCCACCATGAAGAATCTCATAACTGCTCACCTCCCCAGCCTTTGTAAGCTTTAAATTTAAGTCTTTCCATCACACTGCGTTTTGCCCTTACCGAATTTCGTCCATCTCATACTGCTCCCAGCTCCTAATTCCAACAGCGATCTCGAGTTCTTGGGGAGTTATAATTGGTTTGCTAAAGTTCCGCCAGTCGTCATAGGCGATGCGGGGGCAGGCGGTATTGACGTAGCAGTCGTAGTTGAAGTTCTCAACGCTGAAGTTGTCTGCAACTATTATATCCGCTTTTTTACCCGCATTTACTACTTTTTTCTTCAGCTCTTTCGCAAGTGCAAGTCTTTTCTGACCGATCTTCGTGCTTACCACGATTCCAAACTTTCTCGCATTCGCAGCTTTTGAAATCAGCAGCATTCGCTCTTTGAGAAAATCTGAAGTTTTTACTTCTTCAAACTCCATGCTTAATGGGCTAAATCTGTAAACTTTCTTTCCCGTATACATCGCTGCCCCGATTGGATGGAAAAGGCCATCTCCGATGAACAGAATTGCTTCAGCCCCGGTGTTTTTTAAAGCGGAGTAATTGCAGCCGAGAACCTGTCCGGGTAGTTTTACCCTCTTACTTCCCTTTTTGAGCTCTACCTTGTAACCTTCAGCCTCCAGAACCGCCTTTACCTTCTCAAGCTTCCATGCGTACTGTGCGGTTGCTATAAGTGCTATCTTGCTTTCTTCAATATCGAGCCTTTTTACGGCTTTCTCATCGAAATCGACTCTATAAGGAACGTATATGACTTTATCGAGCTCAAAAATTGGCTCGTGGGCGAAGTGAAGGAGGACATCGACATCTTGAAGAAGTGAAATATCAACATCGCAGGCTCCAAAAGTTGGGGATGCGGACAGAATAACCTCGAAGCCATCATTTTCGATTTTTTCGGCAATTTCAGAGCTCCAGTACTTCAAGCCGTTAGGTAGCTGAATTCCGACGATTTTAGCGTTACGTCGTCTAAGCTCCTCTAAAACTGAATCAAAATCAATTCTGGATAGGATTGAAGACATAAAACATAAAAATTAGAGCTTTCGGAGTTTTTGCAAGATCAGTTTTCTTTCCACCCTTGCCACCGTTTCGCGAACCATTTGAACTGCATCCGGATTTGCGGAGACGCTGTCTATACCCATCTCAACGAGCTTTGCAACCACGTGCGGGTAGCTTCCAGCTTGGCCGCATATCGAAGTTTTAACACCGTGCTCCTTGCAAATCTTTATTACTCTTTCAATTAGCTTCATAACGGCTGGATGCGTCTCGTCGTAAAGGTATGCGACGTTCTCGTTGTTTCTGTCAACGGCAAGGGTGTACTGCGTCAGGTCGTTCGTACCGAAGGATATGAAGTCTATGCCCACCTTTACTATGTCCTCTATTATCAACGCTGCCGCCGGAGTTTCCACCATAACGCCAAACTCTATCTTTTCAAGGGGTAGACCTTCTTCTATGGCAATCTTTTTGGCTCTTTCAACCTCCTTTGGATGCGTTACGAGGGGGAGCATGATTCCAACGTTGGTGTAGCCTTCATCTACGAGCCTCTTTATAGCCCTTATCTCTGCCCTAAAGTGCTCCTCCTCAACCAAGTCTCTTCTTATCCCTCTGAAACCGAGCATTGGATTCGCCTCTATAGGCTCGTTCTCTCCCCCCTCCATCGTCCTGAATTCGTCGGTTGGAGCGTCGAGCGTTCTTATCCATACCGGCTTTGGATAAAAAGCTTTGGCAACTTTTTTCATTCCGTTGTAGAGTTCCTCGATGTATTTCTCGACCTCTCCATCTCTTATGTACTTCATGGGGTGCTTCTCAAGGCCAAGAACCATGTGTTCTATCCTGAATAGACCAACGCCGTCCGCCCCGGTTGCTGCAGCTTTCTCGGCAGCATCGGGAATGGATATGTTAACCTTAACCTCGGTTGCCGTTATAATCGGAACGGAAACTGCGGTAACAACTTCTTTCTCTTTCCTTTCAACTTTAAGTCTTCCAGAGTAGACGATTCCCTTCTCCCCATCAACCGTAACGAGCATTCCATCCTTTAGAACCTTTGTAGCTTCTTTCGTTCCGACAACAGCTGGAACGCCCAGCTCTCTTGAAACTATAGCCGCATGGCACGTCATGCCGCCCTCGTCGGTAACGATTGCCGAAGCTTTCTGCATTGCCGGCACCATGTCCGGGGTTGTCATTGTTGTAACGAGTACATCTCCCTTCTCTATCTTGCCTATCTCCTTCTCGCTCAAAATGACTTTAACTTCTCCAACACCAATGCCTGGCGAGGCTCCAAGGCCTTTCACGAGGATTTCTCCTTCAGCCTCCTCCACTTCCTCCCTAGCCTCCTCTTTCTTGATCGTTGTTACGGGTCTTGACTGCACAATGTACACCTTTTCCTTTTCTATTGCCCATTCGACATCCTGCGGTTTGCCGTAGTGTTCCTCTATAACTTCTCCAAGCTTTGCTAGTTTCTCAATTTCTTCATCACTCAGAACTCTCGCCTTGGCCTTCTCCTCAGGCAGCTCTACTTCTACAGTTTTACCATCCTGCTTCACTATGGCTATGTTCTTCACAGAAACTTTGATGTCCACTATCTTCCCGTTAACTCTATCGTAAACGTACGTGTCGGGTGTGACCTTTCCGCTAACTATCGCCTCACCCAGCCCCCAAACAGCTTCAATAATGGCCGTTTTCTCTCCGGTGACGGGATGAGATGTAAACATGACTCCGCTCTTGTCGCTGTTTACCATTCTCTGCACAACTACGGCTATACTTACATCCTCATGTCTGAATCCCTGTCTAATGCGGTAGTATATGGCCCTGGGAGTGTAAAGGCTGCTCCAGCACTTCCTAACTTTATCAACTACGTCTTCCTCGCCCCTAACATTAAGAAATGTTTCCTGCTGTCCAGCAAAGCTCGCTTCCGGTAAATCTTCAGCCGTTGCAGAACTTCTTACCGCAACGAATACCTCTTCGCCCTCCTCCTCGCAAAGCTGTTTGTATGCTTTTTTAATCTCTTCAATAATATCATCGGGAATTGGAGTCGATTCTATAAGCTCTCTAATTTTTCTCGACGCTTCCTGAAGTTTTTCAGTATCTTCAACGTCAAGACCTTCGAGAATCTCTATTATCTTGTTTTTAATTTCAGTTCGCTCTATAAAATCCATGAAAGTTCTGCTATCAACGACAAAACCGTTGGGAACAGGAATTTCATTCCTTAAAAGTTCACCAAGATTCGCACCCTTGCCACCAACAAGCGGGATATCGTTTTTGTCTACCTCGCTAAGCCACATCACTCCCATCAAGACCACCGTAGGCTAATTTCCCAGCGGGCTTTAAAAAGATTTCTTGAACATAATATGTTGACAGTGATTAAGAGTTTCACATCGATTCGTTATTTGTTGAAGTGGTTGAATCGCAAGGCAATTAACAACATCAAAACCAGATTAGTAAATAAGCTATATAAGGCAAAGATTTATAACACCACCATTTTTAGCATCGCCGATGAAAGTACTCGTCACCGATCCAATACCGGATGAAGCTATTCAAAGAATGCGCAGCGAGGGCTTGGAGGTAGATGTTAAAACAGGCATAAGCGAGGATGAACTCGTTTCAATAATTCCGGGGTATGATGCGCTGGTTGTGCGGAGTGGAACCAAAGTTACAAGGAGGGTGATAGAGGCTGCCAAGAACCTCAAGATAATTGGAAGAGCTGGTGTTGGTGTCGATAACATCGATGTTCAGGCTGCTACGCAGCATGGTATAACTGTTGTAAACGCTCCCGGTGGAAACTCTGTTTCTACTGCAGAGCACACGTTAGCACTTATTCTCGCCATGGTGAGAAAAATACCTCAGGCCGATAGGAGTGTTAAAGAGGGGAAGTGGGAAAGAAAGAAGTTCGTTGGTAGAGAGCTCAGGGGTAAAACCATAGGTGTTGTAGGGCTTGGTAAGGTTGGCTTTGAGGTTGCAAAGCGAGCTAAGGCATTAGAAATGAACGTTCTTGCATATGACCCCTATATAAGTGAGGAAAGAGCCAAGGAAGCTGGAGCAAAACTTGTAAGCCTAGACGAACTGCTGAAAAACTCGGATATAGTAACAATTCACGTTCCAAAAACAAAAGAAACGGAGAAGCTGATATCTTATGAGGAGATATCCTTAATGAGGGATGGGGCATACATCGTAAATTGCGCTAGGGGAGGCATAGTCGACGAGGAGGCACTTTACAAAGCTCTGAAAGAGGGGAAACTTGCCGGAGCAGCCCTTGACGTC
>Ga0190367_1001471_pt1 | contig 13559 bp, 16 predicted proteins | sample 4872181011_MG_FD_171838 | JGI IMG/M metagenome (GOLD analysis project Ga0190367, IMG submission 171838) | Hydrothermal vent microbial mat bacterial communities from Southern Trench, Guaymas Basin, Mexico - 4872-18-10-11_MG | ecosystem: Environmental > Aquatic > Marine > Hydrothermal vents >...
CACGCTTCTCTAAGAACTGTAGGAGTAGGCCTGCCGCTTCAACATAGCGGTATAGAGTACTTGTCCTACGAGGTCTCTTATAGGACTGCAACCATGTAAGCCATTCACGAATAAAATTCAAGTGTCCGGGACAGCGCCTAGGCAAAGTATGCTCTAAATGATGCCTTAAAGTCTTCTCCTCCTCCTGAACGGGCTCCTTAAACCCTCTCACAGGTTTTCTTGAAAACACTTGAATATAGGGCCCTGCATCGTTCAGTTCATAAAATATATCAGCTCTGGTGTTTTTCATCATGTACGCTCAGTAATACCAGCCTTCATCCTCAGGACTATTATTTTCTATGGTTACTTAAAAATCTTGACAAACGATTAAGTTTAAATGGCTTAGTAAAGTTTAAGCAGTGAAGTCTATGAGTAGGATTGAGAAACATTTCGAGGAATACGTTGAAATATGCCCTTACTGTAGGAAGAAGTCTCTAGTGGTGCGGTCCCTGATTTACGAAATTCCATATGTTGGTAAGGCGCTGCTGTTTTCGAAGAAGTGCTACCATTGTGGGTATAGCCATGCTGATATCTTACCTCTTGAAATTAGGGAGCCGATAAGAATAAGGTTTAAAGTTAAAAAGGAGGATGATTTGTGTGTAAAGATCATTAGATCTCCATTTGCGACTATAAGGGTACCTGAATTGGGAGTCGATATGACTCCAGGACCTCTTGCACCAATGTTCTATACGAATGTGGAGGGGTTGCTGGAGAGGTTGGAGGATCTGGGGGAAACTTTTAAAGCTTTAGCACTATCAGAGGAGGATAAAAGACGGGCAGAAAAATATTTAGAAAGAGTTAAAAAAATAAAGAGCGAGCTAGATTTTACTATTGAGATAGAGGACCCTTACGGGTTAAGCACAATAATAGTTCTCGATGAAGAACAGAAGAGGAGGTTGAGCATAGAAAAAAGTGGTGATGTGGATGTCGAAACGAAAGAGGAAGGAGAAAGAAAAGGAAAAAGGTGAACGTGCTCCTCCTCCTATTTCAGGAGCAGGCCTTGTAACCTTCTATCAGGAGGAAATTAAGGGTATAAAAATCAGGCCAGTGTACATTATTTTGGCTTCCATAATTTTAATAACAGTTGTACTTCTAGCGGACGTGGGGATTCTAGCGCCTTAAATTTTTAGGTGTATAATAATGACTCCATTAAAAATAAAAGTAAAGAATATTATGACGAAAAATATCGTAGTAGCTGAAATTCCTGGAAGTAGAAGACGGGTCTTAGACCTAATGCTTAAAACAGGGCACTCCGAACTACCTGTCGTGAAAAAGGGGACTCGTAAACTTATAGGCATGGTCACCCGCGACACATTAATTAGAAAACCTGAGGAAGAGGACTTAGCTCTACTAGTAGATCGAAATGTTTCTCGAATAAGCCCTGATGAATCTATAGGAAGGACCATTCAAATAATGCTCGAGAATAACGTCAGAACTCTACCTGTAGTCGATTCCGAGGACGAAATTGTAGGAGTGATTTCAGTGTATGATATAATCTCAAAGATAGTTTCAAAAATAAACATAGGTGAGTCTATCGAAAAGTACTATCGAAGAACTATTCCGACGGCTTGGGAGGAGACTCCACTACGAGTAGCATTTGCAATAATGAAGTATCTTAAAACGAATGTTCTCCTGGCTTTAGACATAAACGCGAACCTTACTGGTATCATAACAATAGACGATTTAATAAGACAAGCAGAAGTTATTGTAAGCGAGATGAAGTCCAGCTTAACGGCTCCTTCAGAGGGTATGGCCTGGTCCTGGGACCCGATAACAATAGTTTATATCGCAAGAAGCGTATTGTTATTCCCTGAAAACATGAAGCTTAAGGATGTTATGACGAAAAATGTTATGACGGTGAGCGAGTACACTTCCGTATCTCGATGCGCAAAGCTTATGGCGGAAAGAGATTTCGACCAACTACCAGTTATCGGACTTCAAGGTGAGCTAAAGGGCATTGTGTACGATGTAGACATTCTTAGGGCAGCACTTAAGTACTTGGCCTAGCTCTCTCTTGTACACCTTCTCTAATACCTTCTATAATTTCTATAATGACATCTCTTGGATCCTTCTCCTTCTCTAACACTGTTCCAGTTACAATAGCGTCTGCGCCAGCACGGGCTGCCCTTTTAGCGAGTTCTCGAGTTCGTATTCCTCCTCCGACTATTACAGGTATTTCAACGGTCTTTTTAACCAGGAGTATTACATTTTCAGGTACAGGCTTACCCCCCGATCCTCCCTCAAGGTAAACGAATTCGAAACCTAAATACTCCGCCGCTAGGGCATACGCTGTAGCGATTTCTGGATGTTCGAAGGGTATAGGTCTACTATAGCTTACGTATCCAGCGGCTCCGCCAGTGCCCAAAATGAGATATGCTAATGAGAGGGGCTCAATACCATACCTCTTTACAATAACGGCTCCCTGAACTTGTGCACCTATTATGTGGTATATCGATGTGGAGTTTAGCACCGATAGGAACCATATTGCGTCAGCATATCGAGAAATGCCGTTAATGTTCCCAGGGAATAGTATTATAGGAAGCTTAACCCCATTTTTCTTAATCGCTTGAATGGTTTTATCAAGCTGCTCCTCAGCAACGCCTAAGCTTCCTCCTAGCATTATAGCAGCTGTACCCTCTTCCTCAGCAATTTTCGATATTTTAGCAGCTGTATCAGGGTCTGTTTTTTCAGGGTCTATTAAAGCAAAGTGGATGCAACCGTCTTCTTGCATCCTGTTTAGTAGATATTGGTAAACTCTCTTTCTCTTAGATTTCTCCGGCAACATACTTATCAACTAAGCGGTGGTAGTAGTCAACGGGTTGAAAAACGCTATTGTATTTAAAGGTTGCTTCGAGACCGCATACACCGCACTTTACTAATACTATCTTCTCCTTAAGCTCGTTTAGCTCCCTTAGAGTCACTTTTACAGCTTTCTGGCCGCACTGAGGGCATGTAAAGATCTTTGGTATAGTCTTCCTAGGTTTCAAAAGTACCCGTTTTCTACTCTTCCTGCGTCGACCCATAGACTTCCCTCAGCTTACTAACTACTACTAAAAGGAGGTATAGATAGTTTTCCTTTGATTATCGCGTACCGTTACAGTCTCGTTACCGTTCTTCCCATCCGTAGCATCATGTTTTAAACAATGTTTTCTGCATCAGCCACGGATGGGTTCACTACGGTCTCTCTCTCGGGCAAGCTACGGGAGCTGTGCTCCCCTCGCCCACCCGGGAGGCGCGATTAAACTCATAAGCCTTATGGGGGAATCGCTCCGAAGAGCGCGACGAAGCCATGAGAGGTATAAAACACACCATAATACAGAAAGCTACAACCTAATGTTTCTGCCCTGAGTATATCGTTACCGCAGGGAACGTTTACAGCTAATGTTAAGAATGGGGGGATATTTCGCAAACTATACATAGCTTTTTTCCAGAAGGCATATCGAACGTAAAGCCTTTTAAGTGTACTTTCTCCTTCTTCTCCACCTTTTCTTCGAGAAGGTAATTTAAGGCAGGCCTGATATCCTCATTTTCCACGAAGAAGTCTACAAGATCTTTTCTCTCCAGCTCAAAAAGAGATTTGTATATATTATCGAGGGGCGGTACTAGGGAGTATACGCGATAATCATCTTTTTCCAAGAATAACTTTAAGAGGGGCAAAGGTAGCACACGTATCTCCCTTTCCGTAAAACAGTGGTGTTCTATGGACTCTACTCTCTGTAAGCAATAATCGCAGTAATAAGATACTTCGAAAACGCCTTTTCTAATACTAACTTTTAGGTCTACGAAGCTACCTGGTTCCAATTCCTGAAAGTCTTTCACCGGAATACCCCTTTTAAGAACATGCTCCTTGAGTACAAAAGAGGACCAAAGGCTAGTCTTGAATTCAAGTCTTTTGCCAGATGAAGGTTCAACAAGCCGTAGTAGAGCTTGTTTTAAGAATAATCTTTCGAATTCCTCCTTGAGGAGCTGCTCTTTGGGTTTCAAGTGTAATATATCTATTAGAGCTAGTCTCTTGCCATCGCTCATAAGTACTCGTATGCCATTTCCACGCCCCGGAAGAATAGTTGTTATGAAGCCGACGAGCGATAGGAATACTCTGGGAGGATAATTTCTATAATCGCTAACTAAAAGGTCTCCCAGGACCTCTTTATCGAAACCTTCACGAGTTACAGAAAAATACTTGCTTGTATGGTATTCCTCAACGTTTAAAGAGCCGATGCTGTACTTCTCTCTAGGTCGAAGATTCCCCCTTATGGTAACTATGTCTCCGGGTTTGATGTAATACGCCCAATATGCCTTTGATCCCCACAGGAAGATTTTTACCTTTAAGTTTTCCTCGAGATTAGCCTCAATACAGCTAACTTTCTTAAAACCCCACTTAGTTCGAGCATCTATGGGAGGACATACTGAGACAACCTTCAGGGACTTGAATTCTAGAATTTTGTCCTTGATAAAATCTTCAAGAGGGGGTAAATCTTCCCCCTGACTGCTAGGTACTCTCATAATAGCTGAGTTGTCTCCTACATTCACCTCGAGTCTCTCTCTAAATCTCTTCGTCCTGGCATTCCTTACCTTGACTATGTCTCCTAAGGACAAAGCCATTTCCTCAACAAGTTCTGTATGTGGAGGCCAGAGGGTTACTCTAATAGTACCAGTCCTATCTCCTATAAGGATCTTAGCCAATTTCACTTCCTTCCCTCCTTTCTTGTAGAATGTCAGAGGAGGGTCAACGCTCAAAACACGACCTGTAATTTCTAACTTCCTTAATCCATCGACGATATCCGTGATGTAGAGCTTGCCCAGTTTCACGTTCTTTCCTGGAGGGATGCTGATTCCTAGATTTTTTGCTACTATCATTGCTGCAGCTTCTTCCTCTAAAAGTCCTCCGACCTCTTTGATCTTATCTCGTACTAGTCTCCAAAATTCCTCCTCGCTTAGACCTTTCTCCTTAACCTTCTTCAAGATAACGGCTATTATATCATCTCGACTAGTGATGTGAGCCAAGGTTTCCAGACATCCACGATATTTTTGCAAATCTCCTAAATTATGTTTTTTGGTAACATTACGTGCTCTTTCTCAGGAGTCTGAGACCAATACCTTAAGGAAGATAATTTGTAGTCTATTTTAAAGAGGGTTATCTAAGCGCATGTAGGACTTTTCTCCTGAAGTAAAGCTTTTATCATTATACATGAAATAAAGAGAATGGGCCCGTAGCTCAGTCAGGATAGAGCGGCGGCCTCCTAAGCCGCAGGTCGTGGGTTCGAATCCCACCGGGCCCGTCCTCCTGCTCCTCTTCGAGGAAGTAAGCGCTTTAAATTACATTCACCTATTATAATTGCTTACTTCAGACATGCTGTCAAAGAGGTGCCTACCATAGCGTACGAACGCGACGAAGAGGCTCAGAGCAACGAAGTAAAGCAAGCGCGCGAACTATTAGCCGCTATTGTGAACCCTACTAGACTAGCAATACTATTACTTCTCGCTCGCTCGCAGGGCGAAGAACTGTCCTATGATGCGATATGCAGAAGGCTTAAGCTATATGGTATAAAGGAGAGAAAATCCATTCAGTATCATCTAAAAATACTCGCAAATAGTGAGTTAGTATCCTATAACGCTACGAGAAAGAGCTATAAACTTACGAGAAAGGGAGAGCGGCTAGCTGATTTCATAGTGGAAGTTCTTCTTCGAGAGAAGGTGCGAAAAGACGTTATCGTGATCGATGAGCAGGTGCGGGAGAAGATTTTGAGCGTGGAGAACATTTCATATTACCTGGAGAGAGAATTTGACATACCCTCAGAATTTGTCGATGATGTTACTAAAAGGATAGAGAGGCTAATACAGGGGGCAAACCTGCAGAAGATTTCAAAATTACGGCTCTTCTACGAGACATTACACGTTCTGAAAGAGAAGGGAATTCTAGATAAATGGCTAGAAGGTCATTGCTTTCTACTATTGACACCCGGGATGATCGAGGAAGCTTCCAAGGAACAGCCAAGAATTGGAAGAAAAAGGTCTTGGATGATGGTGACATTTAATTTTATGAACATAATCGGGCTACACGTGGTATACCCACTTTTGCCGAAAAGTCTTAGAACTTACCTTAAAGAGGGGACTATAGTACTTAGTTTCCCTCATCTATTTCTAATTAGAAGACCGGAATCGGCGACGTTGACCATTGATCACATGAGTGAGAAGCGAAACTGGGAGGAGCACGTAAGTTCTCTGGAAAGTATATTTACTAGAGCCCTTGATTACGCGGCTGGATCGGTGCTAATAAAAGGAGTAGAGAGGTTTTTCGAAGTTTCTGCGAAAAACGAGGAAAGCGCACGATTACTGGCTCAAGTCCTTTTCTCTAAGAGGCTTCATGAAAATAAAAGCGGTTTCACCATAGGACTGGTTTTTTCTCTTAATGAGAACGCTGGGGATATTCTCTCAGGTCTTGATCGCGTAATAGATTCTCTGTCTATTCCTCAGGTCTCGATGTCTACGGCGTTGTTTTTACAGTTTAATAGGGAGATTATGAGGGATGATTCATTATGTGTACAGTTTTCAAGCATTATTCGCAAACTTATAGCTAAAACAATACCTTTCCTTATAATTCCGCGAGAATCCCAAACTTTCCTTGCCGATTCCTTTGGAAGAATATCGTTTAAAGGAAGCATAAGTAGCATTATAACTACGCTTGCAATAGACTTAGGCTGTCTTTCAGAGGAGAAAAGTGATGAAGATGACTTTCTTGAAAGCATAATAGGTATTCTAAACGATTTCTATGCAAGTAGGTTACTACGGTACAACACTGAAATGGGAGAAGCCATAGTATTCTCGTTCTTTGGATTAAAAAGAGCTCTAAAAAATATTCTTGGAAAGGTAACAAAATCCAGCGCATTAACATATTATCGAAAATTCTTTATGGAAGTTAATTCCCTGTGTCAGGAAAAGGATATGCTAACAGTACTTAGCTTAATATTCCCTGACCCCCAAATTTTCAGCATCTATGGAAGCGTTTCATCACGAGATAGAGAGGTAGGACCCTTCTTCTCGAGTTTTTCCAGCTACTTTGAAGGTCTTTCATTGAGGGATCGAATAATTTATGACAATATATTCCTTGAGAACACAGGTGTTTCCACTATACTAAACCTGTACTTCAGAGAAGCTCTTGTTAGCGAAGCGGAGTTAGGCAGACTCCTGCGTTTCATTTTAAGGAGAGACGTTAAAGTCCCCTTTTCGATAGCCTACGAGTACACGTTCTGTGACTTTTGCAGAACAATACATTATGGGCTTCGTAATGTATGTCCCGCTTGCATGCACGGGGAAGGGGTTTTAAGACAGGTTGGAAAGTTTCTCGTCCGCTATGAGGACTTAACAGAAGTCCCTAGGTGGCTCCTGGAGAAGTACTATAAGAAGCAAAGCTATCCTTTCATAGGAGGTCTATAAACACCTATAGAGCAAGTACAGTATCGCAGTAACGCAGATGCTCGTCAGATAGGCCGTTCTACCCAGACTTAACATCTCTATTTGCATGGATTTTAAGGCTCTTTCATCGGCCGTGTTAAGGCCTTGCTGGTCGCCCAGTATAAAGCCTACCTTTGCTGGGTTTCGGAGATAACTACAGTCTATGAGCTTACCCTTTTCATGCATATAGTATAACTTGTACCCCTCTCTTATGAGGTCCTTTATGCAGTCTATAAGGTCTTTCTTTAAAAGCTCTACTCCTCTTATTTTATCTCCTCTCAAGACTTTCAAAACAATCTTTGCAAGCTCGTTCTCGCTGAAGGGCATTTCGGCTATGTCCTCACCGATGAAATGCAATGTTATTGGGGGATTTGGAGGTCCTCCCAGAATGGCATAGAAGTCTACATGACGCCTTACACCACTGGGGTCTAAGAGAGCAACTATTATCGATCTTAGCATAACATCCAGTCTACCGCCACTTGAAGCAGGAGACCTAGGAGAGAATGTGGGAGCGGTTACTGCTGTATTTGATTTAACGACAAAGACTATTTTTCTAGGAGTCATAAACAAAAGTCTTTACCTTTTGTTCACTAAACTAGGCCTTGAGTCTTTTCTTCCTTTTCCTCTCTTCTCGAGATCTAATTTTCACTATTCCGTAAAACACAGCACAACGAATGCAAACATATCTCGTAAGCTTGTAAGTTGGGATTATGGCCCCTTTCTCCCTAAGTTCTCTCGCTAATTGAGGATCTATAATACTAACATTACGTGTAATTTTCTTTGCTTTTGATCGAGGTACTAGAGCACCGCAGTAGTCGCACTGCACTATAGACTCCTTTCCCTTTCCTCCCTTTCCTCTTCCCCTATTCTTCCTTTTCTTTGGCATCCCTTTGCACCACGCAACATTTTATTTTCCGGCTCTTCCTTATATTTATTCTTAGAGCTTAAAGACTGGTAGATTTGAGGTAAGCATGGTGACAGAAGAGGTTATTGTGCTGGGTATAGAGTCCACTGCACATACTTTCGGAGTAGGAATAGCGTCATCAAAAGGCGAGATTCTATCTGATATTAGGGAAATTTACAAACCGGATAAGGGGGGAATACACCCTCGCGAAGCTGCCGAGTTTTTCTCAAAGGTTGCTCCTCGGGCTCTGACAGAGTCTCTTAAAGAGGCAGGGCTTAAAGTAAGAGATTTGGATGGGATTGCTGTAGCGTTAGGGCCAGGATTAGGCCCCTGTCTTAGAATAGGTGCAAGTATTGCAAGAGCTCTCTCCCTGAAATATGGTAAACCCTTGATAGCAGTAAACCATGGAGTAGCTCACATAGAGATCGGGAGGCTCACTGCTAGATTGTATGATCCTTTAGTAATATACATTTCAGGAGGGAATACCCTAATAGCTGCCTTTGTCGAGGGATGCTATAGGATCTTTGGCGAAACGCTGGACATAGCCCTAGGCAACTGCATAGATGTTTTCGCAAGAGAGATCGGTCTCGGATTTCCTGGTGGACGGCTAGTAGATGAGCTTGCGGAGCGTGGCAGGAAATACGTTGAGCTCCCTTACATTGTTAAGGGACAGGATCTTTCTTTCTCTGGAATACTTACGGCAGCTTTACGCGTGATCAAAGAGGGGGCGAATGTAGAAGATGTGGCTTTCAGTTTTGTTGAAACTTTATACAGTATGGTAGCAGAAGTCGCTGAACGAGGTCTCGTACATACAGGAAAAACTGAGGTATTGCTTGTAGGTGGAGTTGCTAAAAGTAAGCTTTTACGAGAGAAGTTGAAGAAAATGGTGAAGTCCCATGGAGCGAAGTTCGGCTTCGTGAACCCTAAATACGCTGGAGATAATGGTGTCATGATAGCTTTCACGGGGGCCCTAGCCCTAAAGGCGGGGGTTACAATAGGTGTTGAGGAGAGTGTCATAAGGCCCAAGTGGAGAGTGGACGAGGTGGAGGTTCCTTGGTTTCATTTAATAAGGGATCTGGTAAGATAATAAGCCTAGGAGCTGAAGCAGTTCTCCTTAAAATAGACTGGTTTGGCCTACCAGCGATAAAGAAGGTGAGAATATCAAAGAATTATAGAAACCCCCTACTAGACAGGGTAATACGTTCGAGGAGAACTGTCCTTGAATCAAGGTTGCTAATGGAAGCCCATATAAGGGGCGTCCCTACGCCAGTAATATACGACGTTAAACCTCAAGAGTATAGCATCATTATGGAGTACGTTGATGGTGTTAAGTTAAGAGATATTCTCAAAGATCTTCCCTTAGAAAGACAATTAGATGTGTTCTTTGATATTGGATACTACAGCGGAATATTGCATGAGAATGGTATATGTCATGGAGACTTAACTACATCAAATATACTTTATGTAAAGCAACTGGATAAGATATGTTTCATAGATTTTGGACTAGGAACGTTCTCACGTGAGCTTGAAGACATAGGCGTGGACATACACCTTTTCTTACGCTCACTTGAAAGTGTTCATTACAATGTTGTCGATAAGGCTTTCCCAAACTTTCTCGAAGGGTATAAAAGCGTTCGCGGAGAAAAGGAAACTCTGAACGCCTTAAGAAAGGTTAAGGAAATACGGAGCAGAGGTCGGTACGTTGCAGAGAGGAAAACTCGCGAAATTCTTAAATAAAGGTCATAAATTAAGGGCTTAGGGTAATGCCATGAGGAAGAGCAAGGAGAAGGGGAAATCGCACTCCACGAGACCTATAAGGACAAGTCCGCCTTCTTGGGTAAAATACACTCCTGAAGAGGTTGAAAACCTCGTTGTAGAGCTTGCTAGAAAAGGCTATGGACCTTCAATGATAGGAATAATACTTCGAGACCAGTACGGCATTCCTCTAGTTAAACTGATAACGGGAAAGAGGATAACGCAGATATTGAAGGAGAAAGGTCTAGCTCCTACTCTTCCCGAGGATCTAAGTAATTTGATAAAAAGGGCTATGAGAATTAGACGACACTTAGAGGAGCATCCCAAGGACTATCATTCAAAAAGAGGATTGCAACTAGTGGAGTCGAAAATTTATCGACTAGCGAAGTATTATAGGAGAGTGGGAATTCTACCGAAGGATTGGGAGTATAAGCCCGAGAAAATCAGCATCTTTACATAGCTATTAATTCTTTAATCTAGGTCTGGGGAATAGTATTGAATGTAAGTATGAAAGAAGAGAATATCAGAGACTTTGTGGATTTCTTAAGGAAAAGTACACCTGATATTAGAAAATACTTAAAAGATACAGCGGTACTCGTAGTAACCCACTACGATGCCGATGGTCTCAGCTCTGCTGCCATTCTTGCAGGGTTTCTCCAGAAGATTGATGTAGCATTTCACATAAGAGTTCTTGAGCAACTTGACGAGGAGAGTATCGAAAACATTCGGGGACTGGATTACGATGTCGTGATTTTCAGCGATATGGGCAGTAGCGTGAGAAATATTCTGACTGAAAGGCTGAGAAGGTCGAGAATAATAATCATAGACCACCATCCCGTACTGGGTGGTGAGGATCGGAACCGTGGTCACGTTTACGAGTATAATCCATTTTTATTTGGTCTCGACGGAAGCACCATAGCCAGTGCCTCGACTATAGCTTACCTCTTTGCAAAGTGCCTCGAAAAGACGTGTGTTAATCTGGCACCTCTAGCCATAGTAGGAGCTCTGGGAGATAGACAGGACCTAGGGGAACGTTACTCGCTAAGTGGACTAAACGAAATAGCCGTTACGGATGCCGTTAAAAATGGTCTAGTGAAGGTAGAGATAGGTTTAAGGCTCTTTGGTCTTCAAACGAAGCCGTTAGTAACGTGCTTAGAGAACACTATGGATCCTTTCCTACCAGGTCTCACAGGTAATGAGGGAGCGTGTCTTCTCTTCCTAAAAAGGATAGGTGTACAACCTGTAGAGAAGAGTAGACCTCGAACGTACTCTTCTCTCTCGGAAGACGAAAAAAGAAGGCTTGCTACCGAGCTCGTTAAATATCTATTGAGCATTGGGTATTCAGCTAAGCAAGCGGAAAGCATCTTTGGTACACTGTACTATCTAGTGCGTGAGGACCCAGTCTCTCCCCTTTATGACGCTCGAGAATATGCCACGCTTTTGAACGCATGCGGTAGGCTTGAAAGATACAGTCTGGCAATAGCATTAGGTCTAGGTTTTCGCGGAAAAACTTTACATAAAGCAGTTTCTGAGTTTATGAAATACAAGAAAATTCTCAGTGAAGCTATCAATAGGATATTATCCGAGGAGAAATACATTAGACATTTCGATCACTGCGTTTTCGTAGATGCAAGGGATTTGATACCTCAGAAAATGGCAGGAAGCATAGCATCAATTCTTTCCTCTTCACGAATGATCGTTGCGGGAAAACCTGTCATAGTTGTAGCCGGGAAAAGTAAGCTAAAGATCTCTGTAAGAAAGCCTTGGAATGCCCTAAGGAGGTATAAAAATCTCCACCTGGGAGAGATCCTTGCACACGCAACTAAAGAAGCTGGAGGATTTGGAGGAGGTCATGCAAACGCCGCTGGAGGGCTCATTCCTGAGGAGAAATTAGAAGAATTTGTGGAGTCATTTAATAAAATAATAGGAGGCGGAGGGTATTCGAAGAGTCATTAAAGAGGCATTGCTTGAATTCGAATTTGAAACACCTTTTCCCAAGGTAATTAAAAAGGCTCTTGAACCAGATGATAAAACCGCGCCTGAAAGCGTGGAAATAGTTGATGAAGTGAAGGCCGGTAAGTTTAAGCGAAGAATAGTTGTTAAAGATGGGGATACGGGTAGGCTTAAAAATACATTTAACGATATACTGCGGTGTCTGTTAGCAATAGTATGTACGCTATGTAATCAGGAGGAATAGTAATAAGCTCTTTAAGGACAAGATATCTGATCGGAGAGGAAATCCCGATAAACGCGTTGGGAGAGGTATGGAGCCTTCCGAGAAGTATTCAGTGGTGCTGGTAGAGCCGCTCTACCAACTGAACATAGGGTATGTTGCGAGAAGTATGTTAAACTTTGGTTTTCGAAGGCTTGTTTTAGTAAATCCCCGTACTGAGATAGGTTCCGAAGCGTATGTTTTCTCAGCGCATGCAAAAGAGGTCATTAAGAACTCAAGAATTGTAGGGTCTTTTGAAGAGGCTATATCTGATGCGAGCTTAGTTGTGGGGACTACAGGAAAAATACCGAAGAGGTATAGTTCCTTGAGAGTGCCGATTGCTCCCGAGGACCTTGCACAGCGATTGTTCAAGTTTAACGGAAAGGTCGCACTGGTATTTGGGCGAGAAGACGTAGGGTTAAAGAACAAAGAACTTGAAAAATGTGATATAATTGTAACGATCCCTACAGCGCCGCTCTATCCCATACTCAATCTTTCACATGCAGTCACCATAATCCTCTATGAAATATATAAGAATGAAGTGTATAGAAAGAGTAAACATGTAGGCGCCTACAAGTTCGTCCCCCCGACCTCTAATGAGCTAAGGATCCTACATACTTACTTTGAGGAAATTTTAGATAAAATAAACTACCCCATTGCACGTAGACGCAGTGCTCTTCTAGCCTTTAAAAGAGTAATAGGCAAAGCTATGCCTGATAAACGGGAAGTACATGCGCTCATGAGTGTTTTAAGAAAGATTCTAGTGAGATTGGAGAGAGTTGATTAACGAAGTTCTCCCTCTTCTTCTAATTCGCGTAAGCTTTCAGTAATAACTTTCAAAAGTCTTAGGTAGCTGTTTACTAAAGCCCTGAGCATGACAAAATCTCTTGCCTGTATCTCTATTAGAAGAGTATCTGCAGAGGGGGTAGTAATGTTAACCTTGCCTCTAGGCGTAATTGTAGTTGCTACTTCCGGCACTAAGGAGTGGTAAAGCACATCTCGAATTTCCCTATCCACAAGTTTCAGTAGGATCCTTGAAATTATGGTCATGAGGTACCGTTCTCCTGTTCCGTAGCTTTTGTATTAATCTATATTAGTTTGATGCTACGGAAGGGGTCATTACGGTTGTTTATCTCCGCGTCCCCCGACTAAGGGAGCCTTTTGTTACGTGGCTCCCTTCATCGAAGGAGCGGTTCA
>Ga0190367_1001473_pt1 | contig 13551 bp, 14 predicted proteins | sample 4872181011_MG_FD_171838 | JGI IMG/M metagenome (GOLD analysis project Ga0190367, IMG submission 171838) | Hydrothermal vent microbial mat bacterial communities from Southern Trench, Guaymas Basin, Mexico - 4872-18-10-11_MG | ecosystem: Environmental > Aquatic > Marine > Hydrothermal vents >...
TCGGTACACCTTTCTCCATCGCCTCAAGCAGCTTTAGCGTTTCATCGCCGAATAGAGCAAGCCATCTCCTTATTATGAACTCGTCGTAACCGTACTTCTTCGCAAGACACTTCGATGTGTCCGTTGAAGGAAAATCCAGCACTTTCATCCTTTTACTTGCTTTTCTCACTTTTTTCTGTCGAAGAACGGATTTTTGCCCAAGCTGGCGAGAGGTATTCCCATGACCACATCTGCCTTCGCAATTCCGAGCTTCCTTGCAATCGTCCCGATTCTATACATGATGCGGTTGTCAACGTTTATGAGCGAAGCGAGCTTTACCGCTGAACCTATCGCAATTCCTAAATCGAGGAGCTTGAAGACGCAGTTTGGGCCGACGAAGTCTTTCCCTTGCTTTCTACCAGCGGATTCAAATTCTTTGCAGCTTGCATATCCGCAAGCTCCGCAGTTCAGCTTTAACGGCTTCCCACCGTTAACTCCAATCAGAAGGATGCCCAAAGCCTTCTTCACACTTTCTCCATCTCTAACAAAGCCCTCCATTCCTCTTTCTTGGCCGAAGTCTATCATGGCTTTTGCAAGTCTTTCCTTGTCTTCTCCGTCAACGTAGATTATTTCAACATCGTCCTCGCCTTTGGATTTGGGAGCTGTCCTTGCGGAAATCGACATTAAATATGCAGCTATCCTCACCGCATCCTCCCTGAAGTCCTCCTCCCTTGCGATCATGGCCTGAAGTACGCTTAGTGATTTAAATCTGTTATTCTATCTTTTTTATTCATTTTTAAAAAGCTCCAAGGACAAAGGCTGCAAGACCTACAGCAAGAGCAAGCAAGCTCTGTTTTCTGTAAGTTCTTATGTCTTCTCTTCTTACCTCTTTGAAGAGCTTCCAGGATATGGATAGCAGCACAACATCTGTGAAGATTACGGGCAGGATGTACTTTAAATCCATGAACTCAGGAATCAGGACGGGCGGAAGAACGCTGAGTAATACGGCTATAAAGAAAAGGATGGCTGAAATTTTTGCGGCAGTTCTGACACCTCTCGTTCTGGCAATCGTCTTTACGTTCCTCAAAGCATCCCCCTCGACGTCTTCAATGCCCTTCATAACCTCTCTGCCAACTCCGGAAAGAAAGGCTATGAATGCAAGCAGAGCTGAGGATTCCACTATTTTGCCTGTAGCGACAACGCTGCCGAAGATGAAGGGGACAGCCATTGAAAGGGCGATGTAAACGTTTCCCGCAAGGCCGAACTCCTTAAGCTTTACGTCATAGGCATAGCCAAGCAGGGTGATAATCAAAGCGAGCAAGAAAACTTCGATGTTTATGAGGAAAGCTGCAATGAAGCCGAGTGGAGCGAGGATCGCAAACAACAGGAGGGCATGCTCCTTCTTTAACTCACCTCTAACAAGTGGCCTGTCGAAACGCCTGTTTGCAACGTCAACCTCGTAATCGCAGTAGTCGTTTAGGGCGAAGGCCGAGGCTTGGAGAAAGCATGCGGTTAATACTCCAAGGATCGCGTTTTGAAGGGAAAAATCCAGGCCGGCAGAAACGACCATGCCTGCCAGAACGCCAGCAGAGTACATCAAACCGTGCTCAAAGCGTAGCAGTTGCCAGACAGCTTTGATCTTCATGGCACCGTCTCAACGAACGCGTTAATACCTTTCTCGTATATCACATTTCCTACGATTATCACGTCCGCCCACTTGAGCATAGTTCTTGCTTTCTCTCCTGAGTCTATGCCTCCTCCATATATCAGTACGGCTTCGTCAAGAACTCCCTTAACCTCCTTGACAACTCTTGGATCGCCGAAGGTTCCGCTGTACTCTATGTATATCGCAGGAAGCTTCAGCATCTTCTCCCCCACAACCGCATAGCTTGCTGCTTGTTTAGCGTTGATGTCGCAAATAGCCTTGGTAACTCTTGCAACCGCTGAACTGGGGTTAAGAACTATATAACCCTCAAAGAGTACTTCCTCTATTTTTTCCTTAAACCCGTCGAGTTTTTCGTAGTTCATCTCAACCCACTTTGCATGTTTGCCCGTTATCCACTCCCCGTCCTTCGCGTTCAGGACTATGGGGACGTAAAGGTAATCGGCATCGTAAAAAACTGCATCCGGCGAGGAGGGCTCAAGAATCGTGGGAAGGCCGTAATCCTTAACGGCTTTGAAAAGCTCGATTGCTTTCTCGTACGTAACGTTCTGCGTACCGGAAATCATAACGGCATCAGTCCCGCTTTCCGCAACTGCCTTTATCAACCAGTCAGGATTATCCCTATCGGGATCGAGCTTTGCTATGTGCCTCCACTTCCTCAACTCTCTGACTGCTTTCATAAAAATCGTGGAAAAGGCTTTTCGTGGATTGAAAAGGGTTTCGGTGATTTATTGATTTTGGTTCAAAAGTCCGTTGGGTATAGGGATGTTGTTTAAACTCGTGCTCTACTTTACTTAAGGATGGAAAGATTAAAACAAGATGGTTGCTGCTATTGTCACGTTAAATAAATTGCTAGTCAACTAATAGTTTTACGGGGGCTATGGAAAAATCTTAAAAGAGCTCCGAAGTCGAAAGTTCATGAAGCTCATCGTTTGCAGCAAGGCAGACTTAGCATCGCAGAATATAAAGGCCCACCTAATCGAAATGCTCGACGTTGATACAAAAAAAGTTGGAGACTGGATTTTTTATGATGCGGGCAGCGTTGGCATTGTAGAGATTGAAGAAAGGCTCATATACGCTGATTACCTCGATGAGAAGCTGAAAAAGTTCCTGGATTTCGACGAAATTCTCTTCGCTTCGAGACACAGCAGCAAAGACAGGAGAAAGCTCCTCTCCGTCCACGTATCTGGAAATGTAAACACGGCTGACTTTGGTGGAAAACCATACTCCTTGGCAAAACCAGCCCCGCAAACGATAAAGAACTACGTTTTGGCGATGAAGGAGAGGGTTAATGAGCTGCCAGACTTCGTGTTCAGTCTTGAAGTTACGCACCACGGCCCTTCGGAGATTTCAACACCATCGGCCTTCTACGAGATCGGTTCGACTGAAGAGGAGTGGAAGAATGAAGAAGCTGCAAGGATTGTTGCTGAATCGATGCTTGAAGCGATCGAAGCTGAAAAGAGGGACTGGCCTATTGCAGTTGGCGTTGGCGGAACGCATTACGCTCCTCGCCAGACTGAAATAATCCTCGAAACTTCGATAACTTTTGCCCACAACTTCGCCAAGTACACATTCAACGGCTTGAACGTAGATTTTCTCGTTAAAGCTGTGGAGATAAGCGAGGCAGAGCTTCTGCTCATGGACGAGAAGTCCGTAACTTCAGCCATCAAAAAGCTTCTTTCTGAAGTAGCCGAAATAACGGGGGTTAGGCTTATAAAATCTAGGAATGCTAAGAAAGAATTTAGCTTGAAAAATGTTTAAAACTTGAAGGTGTTTGAAAATTATTTTCCAGAACTTTGGCAAGATTTAAAAACATCTATTAGTAGGTGGGAGCATGAAGTTTAGGGTTAAGCTGATACCTGTCAGGATGGATCGCTTCTCAGTCATTATGAGTCAGGAGGATGCAGAGGAGATAGGCGTTCTTGTTGGAGATAGAGTCAAGCTGGTTTACGGTAAAAAGTCCGTGATTGCCGATGTTCAGATCGCAACAGGTCTCATCGAGAGGGGAGAAGTTGGAATATGCAGGACGGTAACCGATCATCTTGAGATAGGGGATGGAGGGGAGGTCGAGCTCTATCCAGTTTCGAAGCCAATGAGCGTTGAGTTTATAAGGAAGAAAATGGATGGGCATAAGCTTACGAGGGAGGAAATATCCTCTATTATAAAGGACATCGTCAACAACGCTCTGAACGAAATTGAGCTTTCAGCTTTCGTCCTTTCAAATTATTTCCACGGAATGGATTTCGATGAAATTGAATGGGCAACGAGGGCTATGATAGAGACGGGGGAGAAAGTAACGTTCGAGAAGGGAATCGTTGTTGATAAGCACAGCATTGGCGGCGTGCCTGGAAATAAGATCTCCCTTATAGTAGTTCCAATTGTCGCTGCAAGCGGTTTGCTCATTCCTAAGACGGCAAGCAGGGCGATAACTTCTGCGAGCGGAACTGCCGATACAATGGAAGTCCTTGCCAACGTTAACCTTAGCGTTGAAGAGATAAAGGAGATAACCGAGAGGGTTGGAGGCGTTATAGCCTGGGGAGGAGCTACGAACATCGCTCCGGCTGATGACAAAATAATCCGTGTTGAATACCCCCTTTCCATCGATCCTAAGCCACAACTCCTTGCAAGCGTTATGGCAAAGAAAGGAGCGATAGGTGCAAAGCACATAGTAATCGATATTCCAGTTGGAGCCGGTTCTAAGGTTGCCACGGTAGAAAAAGGCAGGGAACTAGCAAACGACTTTGTTGAGCTTGGAAGGAGACTTGGCCTTAACGTCACGTGTGTTTTAACCTACGGTGGTCAGCCCGTTGGTAGAACCGTAGGCCCAGCACTCGAAGCGCAAGAAGCTTTGAAAGCTCTTGAAAATACCAAATCACCTAAGAGTCTCGTGGAGAAAGCTCTTGGAGTTGCCGGAACACTTCTCGAAATGACGGGAATAACGACGAATGGTGTAGAATATGCGAAGCAAATTCTCGAATCCGGAAAAGCCCTCGAAAAGTTCAAGGAGATAATTGAAGCGCAGGGAGGAGATCCCAACGTAACCTCAGACGATTTGCCTATAGGTGACAAAACCTACCAGTTTACCTCGCCTATTGACGGAGCAATTGCCAGCGTTGATAACAAGAGAATAGTTAAAGTAGCGAGAGCAGCTGGAGCACCTAAGGATAAGGGAGCCGGAGTCATGCTCCACAAGAAAGGTGGCCAGCACGTAAAAGCTGGAGAACCTCTCTTCACAATATACGCAGAAAAAGAATGGAAACTCAGCCAAGCAATAGAGCTTGCGATGAGAGAACCACCATTGGTAGTGTCTGGAATGATACTGGAGAAATACCCATCTTATAGATTTATATAAGTGAGGTGTTGAAAATGCAGGTTCATGAAGGACTACAAGATGTGCTTGCTTGCAAGTCTGGTATCTGCAGGATAGAAATGGTTGATGGAGAGGCAATTCTGGAGTATCGGGGCTATGACATTCATGATTTAGCGAAGCATTCGACGTTTGAAGAGGTAGCATATCTACTTCTTTTTGGCGAACTACCTTCAAAGAGCGAGCTTGAAGCTTTTACCGAAGAGTTAAAGGAATTGCGTGAGCTTCCACCCCAGATTATAGGTCTTCTCACCCACCTTCCGCCGTTTTCACATCCAATGGTCGTGCTGAGGACGGCGACATCGTATCTTGGCACGATGGATAAGTACATACACCACAAGAGTCATGAAAGGAGTCTGCAGAAAGCAAAGAGCTTGATAGCTAAGTTTCCGACGATAGTTGCCTACTTCCACCGCATTAGGACTGGTCAAAATCTCGTTCATCCTAACGACGAACTGAACCATGCGGCAAACTTTTTGTACATGCTCCACGGCGTAGAACCTACAAAAACAGAAGCAAAGGCGATGGATTTGGATTTGATACTCCATGCAGACCATGAATTGAACGCTTCAACCTTCGCTGCCCGCATTTCAGCATCGACGCTTGCGGACATCTACGCCTGCGTTGTTGCGGCAACAGGCGCTCTAATGGGGCCGTTGCATGGCGGGGCAGCGCAGAAGGTAATGGAGATGCTGAGGGAAATAGCAGTGCCCTGGAGGGCCGAAGAGTACGTTAAGATGAAGCTAGAAAGAGGAGAACGAATAATGGGCTTTGGCCACAGAGTTTATAGGAAGGTTATGGATCCGCGCACCATAGAGCTGAAGGCGCTTGCTGAAAAACTTGCAAAGGAAAAGGAAGAAAAGTGGTTTGAGATAAGCAAAGCCGTGGAAGAGGCTGTTTACAAGTATAAAGGATTGCTGCCGAATGTCGATTTTTATGCGGCAAGCGTTTATGCGAACCTGAACATCCCCGACGACCTCTTCATAAACATCTTCGCCCTCGGCAGGATAGCTGGATGGACCGCCCACATAATCGAGCAGTACGAGAACAATAAGCTGTTAAGGCCGAGAGCTCTTTACGTTGGGGAGACGAGAAGGAAGTATATACCGATCGACGAGCGGTGATTGTATGCTTTCGAGCAGATTGCAAAAGCTGCCGCCCTATTTGTTTGCGGAAATAGATGCGATGAAGAAGCAGAAGCTCAGTGAGGGTGTGAGAGTAATTGATTTCGGTGTTGGTGATCCCGATTTGCCCACACCTAGGCATATAGTGGAAGCGATGAAGAGAGCTGTGGAAAAGGTGGAAAACCAGAAGTACCCAAGTTACGAGGGCACGCTTTCCTTCAGACAGGCTGTGGCAGAATTTTATAAGCGAAGGAAGGGTGTGGAGCTTGATGCAGAAAAAGAAATAATAGCGTTGATTGGCTCGAAAGAGGGCATCGCTCACTTACCTCTTGCCTTCATTAACAGCGGTGACATCGTGCTCTGTCCAGATCCCGGCTATCCGGTGTATTCTGCTTCTACGATTCTCGCAGATGGAAAGCCCTATTTCATGCCGCTAAAGAAAGAAAATGGTTTTCTTCCGGATTTGCAGTCGATACCCGATGAGGTAGTAAGGAGGGCAAAGATAATGTTCCTCAACTATCCCAACAATCCTACGGCGAGCGTTGCAGAAAAGGAGTTCATAAAGGAAGCTGTTGATTTTTGCAGGGACAACGGAATAATACTTGCTCACGACGCAGCATATAGCGAGATAACGTTTGATTACAAAGCAAAAAGCTTTCTCGAGTTTGGTTGCGAAGGAGTTGTAGAATTCAACTCTCTATCGAAGACGTATAACATGACGGGCTGGCGTATAGGTTTTGCTGCAGGCTGCCCAGAAGTACTCTATGGTTTGCTCAAGGTCAAGACGAACATTGACAGCGGAGTCTTTCAAGCGATACAAGAAGCGGCAATCGCTGCTTTGACTGGAAGCGACGATGTAATCGAAGAGAACAACAGGATTTACAGAGAGAGAAGGGATATGCTTGTGGACGGCCTTAAAGAAGTCGGTCTGAATGCGGAGAAGCCGAAGGCAACGTTTTACGTTTGGTGTGAGGTGCCTGACGATTACACTAGCATCGAGTTTGCAAAGAAGCTCCTCAACGAAGCTGGAGTACTTGTTACCCCAGGCGTTGGCTTTGGAGAACACGGAGAAGGTTTTGTAAGATTTGCGTTGACGAGAGATGTAAAGACGATCGAAGAGGCTGTTGAGAGATTGAAGAATATAGAGTTATAATGAAAATTTAAGTTTTAACTAGCTAAAGATTAAAATCCTGAAGGTGGTGGAATGTTCAGGAGTGTTGATGGAATTCTGCACATCGAAAACGTTAGCGTTTTGGAAATAGCCAAGCTCGGCACTCCAATCTACATAACTTCGAAGGCGAAGCTTGAGGAGAATCTTAAGGCGTATAGGAAGGCATTTCCAAATGCAAGATTGCTGTATGCGGTGAAGGCAAACAATAACATTTCTATAATGAAGATAATCTCGAGATACGGTTTTGGCGCGGATGTTTTCAGTGATGGAGAACTATATCTCGCGCTCCTTGCCGGCTTTAAGCCGGAAACCATCCTTTTTAACGGCAATTCGAAGAGCGAAAAGGAAATAAGGATGGGTGTAAGGGCAGGCACGTACTTCAGCGTTGACAGCATAGATGAGCTGAATACGCTTTCCGAGATTGCAGTTGAGGAAGGAGTTGAAGTGAAGATAGCCTTCAGAATAAACCCGGATATTTCGCCAGAAACACACCCAAAGATCGCAACGGGTTTAAGAACATCCAAATTTGGCATCCCATGGGAGCAAGTTAGCGATGCTTACAGACTCGCCATTGACCTGCCAAACGTCATTCCTGTTGGTGTGCACTGTCACATTGGCAGCCAGATAACCGATTTGTCCCCCTTTGTTGAAGCTCTAAACCGCCTTTTCGATGTTGCGGAGATTCTGGAGGATAAAGGTGTTGAAATTGAATTTCTCGACCTTGGCGGTGGATTAGGAATAGACTATACAGGCGAGGGAGCTCCAACTCCCGAAGACTTTGCATCGAAAATATTGCCTGTTTTTAGGCAGAGAAGTTCAGAGCTTAGCTCCAAGCCAGAGCTATGGCTCGAACCGGGAAGGAGTATAGTTGGGAATACAACAGTTTTGCTCACGAGGGTGAATGCCGTAAAGAAAACTCACAAGAACTTCGTTGCAGTTGATGCTGGCTTCAACCTTTTGTTAAGGCCTGCAATGTACAACGCCTACCATCGAGTTGTTGTGGCAAATAAAATGGATGGTGAAGCGGAAGAGGTGTACACAATAGTAGGCCCCATATGTGAGAGCGGAGACGTTCTTGCCGAAGACAGAAAGTTGCCGAGGGTTGAGAGAGGGGATTTGATAGCAATCTTCGATACCGGAGCCTACGGCTTTGTCATGAGTAGCCAGTACAACGGAAGGCCAAGGTGCGCGGAAGTTCTCGTTGACAAAGACAGATATTACGTTATCAGGGAAGCAGAAAGCTATCCTGACCTACTAGGGAAGCAGGTTTTGCCCGAATCTCTACTTAGCTGATTTTTAATCAAGACCAGAAATTACAAGAACATCTTTCCTTGCATGAACTAGCTCTTCGATTTCATCATTGTCAACTCTCAGCATAACTGCCTTGTAAATTTTCTCGGATGTTTCTGGCTCGAGGATGATGTGGTATACCTTATATATGTCATAAGTTGTTCCATTTGGGAACTTCAGCTCGTGCGTACGAACGGCTATACTTATCCTATCCCACTTATAGCCTTTTTCTTTCAACACTTTTTCTAAAAATTCTCTTTCATCTTTCATCGGTTCTCTGAAGCTTTGGTTCGACTTGCAGATACACATCTTCCCGTACATTTTGTTACATGACCATATTCCTCCTATCCTTCCGTACATTTCGTTGCATGGCAATGGCTTCAGATATAGTGTTCTGTTCACAAAATTAATACAAGCCGTGATTCTGACACTTCTTGAATAGAAATCCTTTGGATAAACGTAGATTTCTCCAGTACAAATCTTTCCATGCATCCCAGCTCTTTCTTGAAATTCTACTATTAAAGCTCCATAATCTTGAACCATGTCTGAAATAATTTTTCTTGCTTCCCTATCGCCGAGCAGAATGTCCAATGCTGTTTTCTCTGCTTTGTCTCTTTCAACGCAATTGGATGAGTCTTTTGGAAAAGCCTCTTCAACGATTAAAACCTTGCCCGACCCTGAACCGACTTTTATAGAATTATTGGAAGGGTTTATTTCTATAGATACCCCGGTAATGTTGGTTTCTTCAACTGAAGATGAATTTTCAAAGGGATTAAGTTTTATAATGGTTATTTGGATTGTTTTATAACCTAGCAGCGTATACGCTCCGGCTGCGGCCATACCGATTGTTATTGATAAAACAATGAGGATTCTGAAACCCATTTGACCCACTCTTAACTTTTTGCCCACATTTCATCACCGAAATTCTGTTTGGTTTGATGGTGGTTTTTGCTTTCAATTTTTTAGTTTCATTTGTCACTCTTTTAATGTTTTTCTTCCCGGCAGCGCAAGTTCATTTACGTTTGTATTTATCGAGCACTTGAAGTGCAACGAATGGCATCACTTAGCTTACTTTTTTGCTTGGATGTTTATTCGTCGATTCGCCGAAATCTTCGAAATCTCTGAAAATATATAGGGTTGCAAAAGCCCCAAACGAGATCATCAGAAAGGCAACTCTGAGCATTACTCTGAAGCCAAAGAACTCCGAAAGGCAGCCACCAAAAGCTGGCCCTATTACCCAGCCAAGATTCCAAGCCATGTTGTAGACTCCCAACGCTTCTCCTTTTCTCCTTGCTATGTCCGTTATCAAAGCAGGCGAAGCTACACCGAGCATGGCCCAACCAAAGCCTTCTAGAATGTGAAGAGGTAGAGCTTGGATGTAGTGGACAATGGTAGAGTATAGGAGCATTACGACTGCGAAGCTCACTTGAGCTATCAGTATGAGTGGTCTTCTTCCGAATTTGTCTGCTAGCTTTCCGAAGAAAATTGAGGAAGCTGCACCTGCTGCAGCTCCCGAAGTAAAGAGCAGACCTATCGCCATCTTTCCGGCGCCAAGCTCTGTAAGGTAAATGGGCAAAACCGAATACATCATGCCCGCTGAGGTCATCAATGGGAGTAATGAGAGGCTGAATGCATAGATCTTCGTTCTTTCCATATCTTTGCTGTTCGTTTAGCACTTAAATATCTCACTTTTTAGATTGTGCTCCTCATTGAAACTTGAAATATTCAATAAATTTATCTTTTTACTAAATAAAACTAAACGTCAAAAATCCTTGCCTACCCATACCCTCTTTATCCATTCAACTCTGTCAAAATCTGGATCTTCGGACACAATATGTTTTACTCCAGCCTTTTTCATACTCGCGACATGCATTGCATCTGATGGCTTCAGCTTATACCTCAGCATGATTTCCTTTACAACCTCATAATCCTCCCTACCAAGCGAGATAACGGTTACAAAATCTAAAACCCTATCTAGAAACTCGAATACTTCACTGAGATCTACTCCGTATTTTCTGTTCAAAATCCAGATGATTTCATTTACTACAGCAATATTCGTTAAAAGCCCGTAGTTTTCCAGCTTTTTTAGCAGATCAATACAGTAATTGAAAATTTCGTCGCTCTGCGAGTATTTGAGGTATATTATGTAGTTTGCATCCGAGAAGACCTTCAAAATTCATCCTCCAAGCTGAATTTATAAACATCCTTCGCTATCTTTTTTCTGCCTGCCTTAAGCCAGTCTATAACTTCATCTATGTCTGACTTTTCAATCAGAATCTTTCCATTTTTTTCGTCAATCAATACGTATCTACCCGGTTCTATTCCCAGCTTATCTCTAATGACCTTTGGAATCACTATCTGCCCCTTCGGACCGACTTTGATCTTTAGTTTAACCATTAGTATTACTCTGTATAACCAAGAATATAACATTTTCTATTCTTTATGGTCGTGTTAAAATAAGAAAAAAATAAATAAAGATGAAACTTATGCAACCAACTCCAAGTGGTAACAGATTCCCATTCGGGAGTTCTTTTGTTCTGTTCAGAGTTGGTTGTTAGTTTTATGGCTTTCTAATAACTATCGGAGTGTTAGTTGACGCTACGTTACGCTTAAAAATCTCTACTTTAAACCACAAAATCACAAGAAAAAGAATGAAAATACAACGGCAAAGACGCCCGTGAGGAAAATGCCGTCGAATGTTCCGGCCCCTCCAATGCTAACGACGCCGCTTCCTATCTTCTCTATGTCCTTAAGGTGTAGTATATCTGCTCCAAATAAGGCGGAGAGAACTCCGGCGGAGAAAGCAAGTTGTGGGAGAAAATACAGTGGGTATCCGAGTGTAAGCAGAAAAGCGTAGCCAACCGTAGCTGCGATGAAAGGGGGTAGAAACATAGGAATGGCTATACCCAGCCCCTCTATTGGCTTAGCGAATCTGTATATCACTGCAGTACATACAGCGAAGCTCAAGAACCATGCTTCAAGGGGCAGGGAAGGGATCAGCCTTAGGGCAAGAACGGATGGGATTATGCACCCTCCCACGTTCACGGCTATGGTAATCTTCCTTCTCCTTCTTATGGTATATATGAAACCAAAAAAGTGATACCTCCTTTCAATGATCTTTCCCTCCTTTTCGTAGAGAGGGATATTGATCAAGCTGCCTATGGCTATGAGGGCGAATATGGTAATTGCTTCGTCGTAGCTTAGCCCGAAGACTATCTGAAACACGTTGGATGTAGCAAAAATGAATATAAAGATGAAAAACGGCAGAATTAGAAGTAGGAAGAACGGAAGTAAAAGAGGTGGGAATACGTAATCTCTCATGCCTTTCTAAGCATCCTCCTGTCTATTACGATATAGTCTGCTATCGACTTTACGGTTTCAAAGGGGATAATATAAAGACCGTTCTCTTTCTCAAGTTCGGGAATGTTGCTTTGCGGCCTTACGAGTATTTCTAGGAGTGAACCAGTTTTTAAATCGGCGGTTATGTTATACACAGTCCCAACAACTGTTCCGTCTGAAAGAAGCACGGTTTTCTTTGCCAGCGACCTTGCAAATATCATCCTACCACCGCTCAAAAATTAACGTAAACATATATAAAATTTTGGACGTATAGTCAGCCGTAACCGACGAAGGTCTTTGCCGTAACCCTCGCCCTCTCCCGTTTCGACTTCTCCTCGAATCTTTCGTAGAAGCTCAGCATGGACTCCGTTATGCTTGGCTTAATCTTCTTTAGTGCTTCGAGGAAGTGCCTCATTTCCACCTTTTCGCTCTCCAGGTTCTCTCTTAAAGCAAGCATGACAGCTTCCCTGCACACAGCTTCTATATCGGCTCCAACGTATCCGTCTGTCAGTTCTGCAAGTTCAACCAGGTCGACGTCGTTGCTGAGTGGCATGTTGCGCGTGTGAATTCTGAATATTGCAAGTCTGCTCTTCTTGTCCGGAGGTCTGACATAAACTAGTCTATCAAATCTGCCCGGCCTGAGCAAAGCTGGATCGAGGATATCAGGGCGGTTTGTGGCTCCTATGACGATTACGCCTTCCAGCTCTTCCAACCCGTCCATTTCTGTAAGCAACTGATTTACAACCCTCTCAACAGCTCTACTGCCCTCCTCTATCCCCCTCATCTGGGCGATTGCGTCTATTTCGTCGAAGAATACTATACACGGAGCTACTTGTCTGGCTTTTCTGAATATCTTTCTTACAGCCTTCTCACTCTCGCCAAGCCACTTCGAAAGTAATTCGCTGCCCTTAACGCTTATGAAGTTGGCCTTAGTTTCGTTGGCAACAGCTTTGGCTATAAGCGTTTTACCGGTGCCAGGCGGGCCGTACAGCAGAACGCCCTTAGGGGGCTTTATGCCAAAACGCCTGAACTTCTCTGGAAAGCGGAGCGGCCATTCAACAGCCTCCATGATCTCCCTCTTTACGTCTTCAAGTCCTCCGACGTCTTCCCAAGTAATTTTTGGAAGTTCTACGAGCACTTCTCGCATTGCTGACGGTTCTATGCCCTTCAACGCTTCTTTGAAGTCATCCATCGTAACCCTTATGGATTCAAGCAGCTCTGCAGGTATTTCCTCCCTTGTGAGATCGATCTGCGGGAGGTATCTCCGCAACGCCTTCATTGCTGCCTCCTTACAAAGAGCCTCGATGTCTGCTCCAACAAAGCCGTGTGTTTGATCGGCTATGGTTCTGAGCATGTCCTTGATTATCTCTCTTTCAAGTTCTGGTAGCGCTTCTGGCGGGATTATTTTCTCGACTATCCGCCTTACCTCCTCCTTGCTTTCTGCCTTGCTAATCTCTTCAATGGCTATGTCTATGAGTCCAGAGTCCTCTCCATCCTCATCAAGCATCCTCCTCAATCTTTCAAGAGCAGGCAAAACGAATTCTCTGCTGTATTCTGGCTCAAGGGGCATGTTCCTCGTGTGTATTTGGAGAATCTCGAATCTTCCTTCCCTGTCAGG
>Ga0190367_1001474_pt1 | contig 13533 bp, 11 predicted proteins | sample 4872181011_MG_FD_171838 | JGI IMG/M metagenome (GOLD analysis project Ga0190367, IMG submission 171838) | Hydrothermal vent microbial mat bacterial communities from Southern Trench, Guaymas Basin, Mexico - 4872-18-10-11_MG | ecosystem: Environmental > Aquatic > Marine > Hydrothermal vents >...
TTCGAAGTTCGCCTTTGCATTAACCTTTGTCATTCCGGTTCTGCTTTTCGATTTATTTACAGCAGTTGTAATCAGCGTGGTATGGGGACTTTCTTTGATAACAGTTTTCAGCTATTATTTGGCTAAACTACAAAATATTGAGCCCCACAAGGTCATTCTGGAGCATCTGAGCATAGTCGTTCTGGTTATCGCTGCAACGCACTACGTTGGAAGCTGGATTGCGACTGTATTTAATATTTGAGCTATAATTATTCAGCCCAAAGTTAGGATTTTCGAGAGAAATAAAGTATCCTCGGAAATAAGCTTTCAGCAATAGCGATGTATCTTCTTTCTTCAAGCTTTGGAAGGATAGCATTACTCCCTAACGTTGGAAAATCACCGTTCATTACTGGATTGACAGATTCAAGGATGTTCTTAACTCTGAAAGAAAAGAGGAAGTGAGGAAGCTTGTAACTCGAACAGCTGTTGATGAAACTGTTCTGAAGTACAATGGCAGAAAATGCTACCACTTTGGATGTTGGGAGGAAAAGATCATCCATCGGAGTTTATCCTGCAAGGCTTTAATAGCTTATTTTTTCCTTAAGGAGGTTTTAAAGATGTGCGAAGTTAGCTGATTTTGGATGGAGGCCGGTATAGGGGGATGTTCTGCAACGCTTAGGTGTTAAATTCAGACATGAAAGCTTTGGAGAGAGAAAAATTTGGAAGTTTAAGGTGGATGAGGGCTTTAGAGCGCTGGAATAAGTTCTGCAGGATGTTTGTATGAGGTGTTATTAGGACATTATGAAATCTATTCCAAACCTCTGTTATCTTCAAGTCTGAAAAAGTATTTTTACAGCATTCTTTTATCAAGTTTTTCGTGTCTGTACTTCAAATCCTAACCTCTTCAAAGCCCATTTGTACAATCCATTATCTACAACGACTTCTGGCTTGTTTTAATCTAAGCATTGAATTGAGCTTCGAAATTCCTTGCTAAATGCTTTTGTTTCATCTATGCTTAACTTTACTTCTTTTTTGTCGCTTTTAATTCCACATTTTTCTTGTCCCTCGAATCTTTTGTAGCTTTAAATAGTTTTACCAAGCTGTTCGTATCTTTATCTTGTTATTTATTTGCTATTCTTGACAGCACCCTTTGTAAGAAAGGCTAATAAAAAAAAGATGAACGAGAACACTGCAAACAGGCGTGGAAGATTCAGGTTTAGACAGGAACGCACAGTTATAACCAGAATATTGTTCAAAACCACAATCGTGTAAAAACCTACGATGCTCAAATAGCTAACAAGTCTTAAACGATCGTATTTCTTACCGCACAAGCTTGCTATTCCTATGACTATTAGAATTGTCGCAAAATACTTGACGAAGTAAAAAATCTCGTTGCTGACTAAGCTTGAGAGAATCTCGTTACTCTCGTACCCGATTGAATTCGAAATGACATAGTGAGTTGTTAGAATGTCCAAGGTGCAGAGCGATGCGATTGTTGCATAAGCCGATACGAGCTTACCGTCTAATACTATACTCATTATTATTATAGTGCCAAACGCCAGTAAATATTACTTACCGATATTTTGGTGATAATAATGATAATATCAAATTTATTTGACATGCTATCAAAAGAAATGGAAAATCTTAAGTTCAAACATACTTTAGCTGATGTAAGAAAAATTTGGAGGTGTCCAGAGTGAGTGTGGAAAAAATTAGAAGGGATTGCAGAGCTGTCAGTCCAGTGGTTGGAGTGATGTTAATGCTCATAGTGACAGTCATACTTGCAGCGGTGGTGAACAGCTTTGCCGGCGGATTGGCTGGAACGCAGAAGAAAACACCGCAGGCGAGCTTTGATGTCAAGATCAGGAGTAAGGAGACTACCGGATGGACGCCAGAGTTCGTCATGAAGCACTTGGGCGGAGACCCAGTTGATACGGATAGCGTTAAGCTCGTTACGAAGTGGTACAACGAGAGCACTGGCAAGTGGGAAATTCAGGAGACGTATCCAGTTGCGTGGAATGAAAGCGGACAGATATGTTATTATCTCTACGATGAGACAAATGATACATGCAATGGAGGTCTATACACAAATTATACAGATGTTAATACTAAATACCTTGCTTCGGGTTCTAATTACACTTACTACCACGTACCGTATCTTGTCGTTCCGGGAGACTTGCCTGCTGACGGAAGCGGCAAGGAAACGGAACTATGGTTCGGGAACTACGTGATTCAGAAGGGCGATGTCATAAAGGCACAGATCAACTTGGAAACGGGAACTGGACTGTGGCAGAACCAGGGGACGCCGATAATCGCCAACGCAACGTATCTCAAGCCCGGAGATGTTGTAACAGTCGAGCTGATCGACCTGACGACGAACAACAAGATATTCTCGAAGGAGGTTGTCGTGCAGTGAGGTGATGGAAATGAGGTTCGTTAAGGATAGGAAGGGAGTAAGTCCAGTTGTCGGCGTGATGCTTATGCTCATAGCAACGGTAATACTCGCAGCAGTGGTCAGCAGCTTTGCCGGAAGTCTCAGCAGTGAGGAAACGAAAGCTCCACAACTCGCAATTTCCGCCGAAGCCAGATACAACGATGCGATAATAGTCCACCACGAGGGCGGTGATCCCATATACCTCGGATCGATCGAGGTCAGAACGTTCATTCCCGAAGGAGATTACAGAGACGTGAGCCACAAAGTAGATATGAGCAAGGTTACCGAAATCGGCAACGGCAACGGAGTCATTGAAACAGGTGAATCGTTCAAAATAAACTGGAACGACGCATTTGTATACTGGGCAGCATACGGTGTTTGGGAGGAACCGAAACCAGGTCAGAAAGTAGTCATCGAGATCTACGAGAAGGGTGGAAACAAGCCGATAGCGAAAACAACGGCCGTCGTCAGACCTTAGCCTTACTGAACCTTACTAAACCTTAAACTTTTTTGGTTTAAACGATTTGGAATGAGACTTCCAGATGTGCTCACAACAATAAAAAAGAAAATAAATAAATCGAAAGAGCAGAACTTCGAAGAACTACTTGAGAAAATCGAGGGAATCGATTACTCCAAATTTTACAACTTCGAATGCAAAAATGTGTTGGATCGATACTGGCTCGACCATCCATTTTCTATGGCTGTCATCTGCGATGAAAACGGCAATCTAACCTACAACGTCTTAGTGCCCAAAATATCAAAGGATGAGTTTTATATAATTGAAAAAGTCCACAGAGAGTTGAGGGATAGGATAATTCTAAAGAACAGCGATGGCATCTGCGATAGGGAAAAATTCCTCTTCAAAGAATTCATTCAAACGCTGGAAAGACTCGGATACGAGCTCAGCATCGAATCGATTGGCAGGATTTGGTATCACATTCGAAATCACTTCTTGGGCTACGAGAGAATTGATCCGATCTTAAAAGACCCCTACATCGAAGATGTATCGTGCAGCGGATACAATCTTCCGGTTTACGTGTTCCACAAGGCTTACGGCAGCATTCCGACGAACATAACTTATACAGCAGAAGAGCTCGACCGCTTCATTTTGAAGCTCTCTCAAAAAGCGGGCACGCAGGTATCTTTAGAAACCCCACTTGCCAACGGCTCGATTTCTGAAAAGACCAGGGTTCAGCTAACTTACAGAAAGGTTGTGAGCAGCAAAGGATCTTCCTTCAATATAAGAAAGTTCAGCGACGAACCGATAACACCTCTCGATTTGATATCCTGGAACACAGTTAGCGCTGAGGTTATGGCTTTCCTCTGGCTTGCAATAGAAAATAGAAAGAACATGATAATAATTGGTGAAACCGCAAGTGGAAAAACGACTATGCTAAATGCTGTATCTTTCTTCATCCCTCCAAATTCCAAGATTGTTTCCTTGGAGGACACCAGAGAGATAAATCTGCCACACAAGAACTGGCTGCCCTTAGTCACAAGGGAAGTTGACGGGAAAGCTAGAGTAGAGATGTTCGACCTGCTTAAGGCTGCTCTGAGGCAGAGACCCGAATACATAATCGTCGGCGAGATAAGGGGAAGGGAGGCAATAACCCTTTTTCAGGCTATGAACACGGGACATGTGGTATATTCTACGTTCCATGCTGGAGATGTCGATTCAGCTGTAAAGAGATTTGTTCACGATCCAATAAACGTTCCAAGAGCTATGTTCACCCCTCTCGATTTGATGATGTGCCTGAAGCTTGAATACGTAAAGGGCAAAGTTGTAAGGAGGATGGATTCGCTGAACGAGGTTTTTGTGGATGTTGAAGGTAGAATAGGTTTTAACCCGGTATTCAAGCGGGTTGAGGCAAGAGACCTGTTTGTATGGTATGAATCGTCAAAAGTTTTGCCGGGGATATGCAAGACTCTGAACATCGATTACGATGAGGCCGTTGCGGAGATTGAGAAAAGGGCAGAATTTCTTAAGGAGTTGGCGAAGAACAGACCGTACGGTATGGAAGAGTTAATCTGTGAGATAAACGAATACAGGAAGAGATTTTATGAAAGCTAGCCTGTATCTGTTCCCGGTAAAGAAAGACGATTTCAAAAGTATTTTGAGGGGAGCTATGCTGAACTACACGCCAGAGTCGTATTCCGTGATCACCTTACTTGGAAGCTTTGCATCCCTTATTGCTGGCTATGTAATAACACTAATGCCAAAGTTCAGGTTTATGTTCCCCGTACTTCCGGCATCTTTCCTCCTCATCACATATGCATTCTTTACATTCTATCCTTCGATAAGGATGAAATCGAGGAAGACCAAGATCGACCTAAAGCTTCCGCATGCGATAACTTACATGCAGGCTTTCTGCGATGTTCTCCCGCTTTATGAGATATTCAAAATGGTATGCCGGGATAGAGAGATATATGGAGAGGTTTCTGAGGAATTTGGATTCATTGTAAGGGATGTTGAGCTTTTTGGAGATGACGTTGTCAGTGCCATGAGAAACTTGGCAAATTCAACGCCCTCTGAAAATTTGAAGGAGTTCTTGGAAGGTTTGATCATGGCTTTTGAGAGCGGAGGAAGTCTTAAGGGTTACATGCTAACAAAGGTCGATCATTTCAGGGAGAGAGCGAAGAGGCAGTCTGAATTAAATCTGAAAACTTTGGAAATCTTGGCTGAGGTTTTCGTCGTTTTGTTCGTAGCTCTCCCAATATTTCTGATCGTGATGATATTTGCCATGCAGATTACTGGAAGAGTAGTCGGTTACGAGTACTACCTTTATTTATACGTATTCCTTCCAATCGGATCGATTCTCCTTATATTCATCATAGATACCGTAAACGTGAAGGAGGATTTGGGGATTACAAGGATCGTAAAAAGGAGAAGCTACTACCCCTCATCCATAATTTCTAGTAAGGTAAAACAAGATCTTCCGGTAAATGAGAGAAGGGGAATTGGCGACATCATAGCTTCAATATTTAATGCGGTTAAGAAAAATTATTACAATTCGCTTTACTTCAGTGGAGTTGCCGTCGCACCGTTTTTGGTGTTATATTATAAAAATTTTATCAAGCTAAAATTCTTTGAAAGTTTCTTGGTTTTACTGCTTGTTTTTTCTTGCATTCCGCTGTTAGTAGCATTTGAATACAGGGCGAGACTCGTAAGAAGGGTTGAAAAGGACATACCCAACCTGCTAAGAGAAATTTTGAATCTGAAAGATGTTGGCGTCTCACTGCACGAGATTGTCCGTATAGTCAAGGACTCAAAGATTGGAATTCTGAGTAGAGAGCTGAGGTTTGCTCATGCCGAGATGGAATGGGGGGAAACCGTAATAGATGCGTTGGTGGAGGTGGTGAACAGAATAGGAACGGCAAGCATAAGGAGAGTTATTTCGCTCTTGATTAACGCAAGTCAGGCAACCGAAAACCTGAGGGAGGTTCTGCTTACAACAGTAGAGGATTTCGAGTTTGGATTGAAGCTTAAGACTGAAAGGTTTGTAAGCGGTTTTTCCTACCTTTTTATAGTCTATCTTTCCTTCTACATATTCCTATACACGATTTACAGCTTGAACACCTCTTTTTTAGCAAGTTTTGCACAGTTCGGAGTCAGCGTTTATGGATTGGATTTGATGTATAGAATTTCGATAGTGCTTGCCATATTTTCAGGAATAATTGCTGGACAGATGGAGAATGGAAACGTGTTGCACGGCTTGAAGCACATGTGCATATTCGTTGTTTCATCTTTAATTCTTTTTGAATTTGTCTTGGGTGGTTAATATGAGCGAGGAGGGAATATCTGAAATAGTTGGGGAAATGCTCCTTCTCTCTCTGGTAGTCACACTTGTAGCTATTTTATCCGCAAACATTTCGGGTCTGTTGCCAAGCTTTGAAGATGTTCCGTACGCAAGTTTTATTGGTGTGAATGGTAGCAATCTCACGATTCTTCACGAAGGGGGTGATTCAATATCGCTCAGCGAATTGAGAATTATAATCGATAATGGCAGTGTAATTCAATGCGATTTCAATGGATCTGATTTGTACTGCAACGATGTAAAGGTGGGGAATTTAGGCGATGATGGAAACCTTCGCTGGGACTTCGGCGAGTGCCTCACAATTTATAAGGATAAGGTCAACGGGAAAATCAAAATCACGATGGCGCACGAGAGGCAAGTTCTGTGTAAACTGTTTTTTGGGTGGTAACATGGACAACAAAGCAATTTCGCCAGTGGTTTCCATGATGCTGATTTTGGCGATAATTACAACTTCGATTTCCGTACTGTGGGCGAACTACGTTCCGATTTTAAAGAAAAGGGCTGAAATAGAACATAATGAAAAGCTGAACGACGAATTTCTGAGTATTGCAACCATCTACTCACTTCTCAACGAAAACGAGAGTAAGGTAATCTCGCTGAAACTGGGTGGAAGAGAAACAGCTTTTGGTCTCCTGACAAGCTCAACTCTAAGGGTAAAGAAGACTGGGACTGTAATCGTTAGCTGTGAAAATTTAACCGTTCACAATTTTAGCTTGTTCAGTATAGAACTTTCAATACACAACACGTATTTACCCGATCGAAGTTTTGCATTTTCTGAAGGCGGTATTAAGGTTTTTCAGTACGATAAAAACATAACAAGATTAAAGCCGAATATAAATGAATCTCTAAAATTTCAGAATGGCACGTTGGTGCTGAGAGTAGATAACCTAACGACGAAACCTCAGGAGGTATCTGGCAACGGTATTGCCTATCTGAGGCTCAAATTTAAATATAACAGCTGGAGATACGATAACTGCACAGGATTTATACAGGTGAACGATAGCTTGTTTGAGGACGAATGGATTGAAGTTATGGAAAGTTTAAGCGAAGAAAGCCTTAGTTTCAATAATAGCAGATTGGAGTTTGAAAATATAAGTGTATCCATACTTTCAAGAGATTTTGTGGTAAATATAAGTTAGATAAGTAAAAATAAAATTACTCTTTGCTCAATTGGAAACGTTCGGAAAAATATTCGATCAGAGAGCCGGGAGTTCTAACGATCTTTGCAGTTACTAATATATCTATATTAACCCCTCGAACTCAAGGATTTGCCTTGCCCATTGAAGCTTTTTTCTCTTTAATCCATCAGCTTTTTCAAAATCAAAGCCGTAAAGGGATATAGATGAAGCACGCATCTCCTTCGCAAGAATTGCTGCCCTGTCACCATCTGTGAATCCGCCAAAGTTATACATGCGGTTGAATGGCTTGCTTTGCGTTGTTCCAACGAATTTTCCAATCCTCGGCACAACCTTCCTTATCCTATCCATGTTGTCTCCATGGGCGTGAAGGACGAGTATGCAGCCTTTTTTTTCCAACTTCTTAAGAATTTCGGGATCTTCTTCCATATCCGTAACGTGGATGTCCGGAATTAGCTTGCAGCGAAGTACAGCCTTTCCCGCGGTTATTTTCACCTCCTCCTCAACTTTCTCGACTTCTCCTTCTTTCAGAGCGTATCCTATGATTGCTACGCTCTTCCCCTCTATCCTTTCCCTAAGAACGGAGGAATCGAGAAGCTTTTCTTTGCCAAGAGTGTGCATAAGCTTCGCAGCTTCCTCGTCCTTCTCTGCTGAGAATCCAAAATCTGAAAGGATTTGAGAGTAAAAATTGAGCCAGTCCTCGAGCCTCATTCGTAATTTAGCCTCTTTATCCCGATTGCCACCTTTTTGCCCTCGATGTCCCATTCCTTTACGTATCCCTCAGCTCTTCTAAATTCAAGGTTTTTCGCTCTAGTTTCTCTCTTTATGTAGTCTTCCCACCCCTTCACGAGTTCTGCCTGCATGTCTATGGTTACGTCGATGAATTCTTCAACGTTCAAATCGAGTTCCTTGCGCATCTCCTGGATTCTCCTAACTACTTCCCTTGCATAGCACTCCCTTTCGAGTTCTTCATCGATGACGGTGTAGAGGTAAACGTTGCCCTTCGAAAGTTCAGCGGAAACGTATCCTTCTGGCAGGACATACTCGATGTTCAGCACTTCATCCGTTTTGAGTTTCATCCCATCAAATTCAATGGTTCCACTCCTCACAACTTCCTCTATTTCCCTGCTACCAAGCTTTGAAACGTAGGCAGCGAAGTCCTTTGCTTTATCCTTGAGGAGTGGGCCTACAACCTTGTAGTTTGGCTTCGCCGTAACGCTTTTCTCGAACTCCTCAACGTATCTGACTTCCTTAACGTTGCACTGGGACTTGATTATGCTCTCAAGCTCTTTCACAGCCTTCTTAACGTCCTCATTGCCTTCAACGAGGAGCAGCCTTAAAGGCCACCTGAGCTTCCTCTTCGCCTTCTGCCTAGCGTTGCTCGCAGCCTCGAATATCTCCTTTGCTATCTCCATCGACCTTTCAAGTTCCAAATCTATCAGGCTCTCATCCGCCTCTGGATAGCTTTCGAGGAATATTGACTCCTCTACCTTTAAGCCTGTAAGCGTCTCCCTTACATCTTTAAACTCCTTAATGAAGTGCTGATAAATCCATTCAGCGAGGAAGGGAGCGTATGGAGCGATTATCTTTGTAATTTTATCAACGACTCGTAAGATCGTCGCATAGGCGGCAATCTTTGAAGGTGAATCTCTTTCCTCCCAGACCCTCGGCCTTATGAGCTGAACGTACCATCGGCTGAAATCCTCAACAACAAAATCGAAAAATGCTCTCACGACTCTGTGAAGCTGGTAGTTCTCTAACGCTTCTACTGCCAGCTTGTTCAGGCTTTCAAGCTTTGAGATTATCCATCTATCTTCTACCTGATACTGGATTTCCCTTGACAAACCATCGCTAGCTGCAACCACAGCTTTAACAAAATCGTCCTTGTCAAGGCTCATGTACATGTAAGCAAATCTGACAGCGTTCCAGAATATGTTCAGCATTCGGTTATAGTTCTTCGCCTCCTCCCAGCTGAAGCGTAAGTCCTCCCATAGGGCAGAAGAAAGAACGTAAAGGCGGAAAGCATCAACTCCAATCTTCTCAACGACCTCTTCAGGCTCAACAACGTTGCCCAAGCTTTTGCTCATCTTCCTGCCCTGCTCGTCCAGTGTGAAGCCGTGCATCAGCACGATCTTGTAAGGAGCTTTGTTGAATGCCACAACGCTTGCACCAAGCTGCGAGTAGAACCATCCCCTTGTCTGATCGTGTCCTTCGGTGATAAAATCAGCGGGCCAGAGCTTTTCGAAGTCCTCACGCTTGCGGGGGAAGTGCAGAGTTGCCCATGACGCAACTCCGCTGTCAAACCAAACGTCGAAAACATCGCTAATCCTATGCATCTTTCCTCCGCACTCGCAGTCGAAGGTAACTTCGTCGATCTTTGGTCGATGCAAGTCCAAATCGCTCTTCCATGGAACTTCATTTATGCTCCCAACGACCTTCATCGCTCCGCATTTCTCGCATATCCAGACGGGGATAGGAATTCCCCAGTAGCGTTGCCTGCTTATGCACCAGTCCTTCGCATTGCTAACCCAGTCCTTAAAGCGGGCCATGCCCGCCCACTCGGGAATCCACCTAACTCCATCGATTTCCTTCAGCATCACATCTCTGAGCTCGCTCACTTTGAGAAACCACTGCTCGGTGGCGCGATATATAATGGGGCTCTTACACCTCCAGCAGTGACCGTAGCGGTGCACTACTGTTTCTTCCGCAAGCAGAAGACCTTTTGCTTTCAAATCATCGATAATGACCCTATTTGCCTCTCTTACATTTAGGCCAGCGTACTTTCCAGCCTGATCTGTGTAAACACCTCTGTCGTCAACCGGGTTGAATACCGGTAGCTCGTGCTGCATTCCAAGCTCGTAGTCCTCGATGCCATGGCCCGGGGCTATGTGCACGCAGCCCGTATTTTCTGCTGTGACGAAGTCGGCCACATAAACAGCATGCTTCCACTGCTTTTGCAAAGGCACCTCCTCGGCAAGCGGATGTTCATACTCAATTCCAACGAGGTCTTCACCAAGATGAGTTTCTACTACTTCCCAGAGCTCATATCCACCTTTTTTGAGGATGTTCTCTGCAAGCTCCTTCGCCATAATCAGGTATTCTACCCTGCCATCACGCATCGCCTTTATTGTAGCATACTCCAAGCTAGGATGAACAGCAACTGCAATATTTGCGGGCAGAGTCCATGGCGTAGTTGTCCAGATGACTATGTAAGTGTCGCTCTTGTCCTTTATCGGGAACTTTACATAAATCGATGGATCCTCTTCATCCCAGTATTCAACCTCAGCATCGGCCAAAGCCGTTTCGCATCTCGGGCACCAGTTAACAACCATCTGCTTCCTTTCGAGCAATCCTCTATCGTATGCCCGTTTTATCGTCCACCAAGCTGCGTTGATGTAATCAGCTTTGATCGTCATGTACGGATTTTCCCAGTCCATCCATACGCCTAGCCTCTTAAATTGATCCGTCATCGTATCTTTGTTTTGCAAGGAATACTCCATGCACCGGGCGACGAATCTGTCTATTCCGTAACTTTCTATATCCCTCTTTGTTTTGAAACCAAACTCCTGCTCAACCTTAACTTCAATCGGCAGGCCGTGCATGTCCCAACCGGGCGTATCTATTACCTTAAATCCCCGCATTCTCTTAAACCTCAGAACAGTATCTTTGATTACCTTATTCCAAGCGGTCCCGAGGTGAATACGGCCTGTTGTATAGGGAGGGCCATCAACGAAGAAGAACTCTTTATCTCCTCGTTGCCTGACCTTCTCGTAAATTTCTCTATCCTCCCAGAATTTTGATATCTCCTCCTCGACGTCCTTAGGTGAATAGATGCTCGGGAAGCCCATGACTGCCAGAGATTTGAATGTGTTAAAATATTTTTGTACTTCTCCCGTTACTAGCTTCGTTTAACAGATTGTTAGCTACTTAAAGAAAGACACATAGAAGTAGATTTTATCCAACGGTCTTCAACAGCTCAATAACGATTACGGCAATGATGGGGCAGCTGACGGTCTGTTTTGCAGGACAAGGAATATATACCCCTTTTTGATAGTCATAAAAAAGACCAATCAAGGGAGATGAGGTTGAAGGGGGCTAAACGATACCAAGATTGGATGGAAGACTTAAAGCCCGTAACCGATGAGGAGTTTGAAGAGCTCCTAAATGAGCCTCCAAAGAAAAATAGAAGAAAAAGAAAGCGTTAGTTTTTATTTTTATTATTTCTACTTTATTTTCAATTTAAATTAAATTACTTAAGAAAGCGAAGAAATTTATCCTTTGCTGCATCGATGAGCTTTTTCTCGGACAGCATCTTCGTCACAACGTCCTTTGGAATGTCAAGCATTCCAGAGATCGATTCCACTACCTCTCCAGCCTTCATCTGTCCCACCTCAACGAGCGCTTTTGCAGCCTCAACCCTTACGTCGATGCTATCATCCTCTTTAAGAACCTTAACAAGAGAGGCCACCGCTCTCTCGTCGGCTATGTTCGCAAGCGCCCTAACGGCAGCTTTTCTAACGTCGATGCTGCTATCGCTTAAAGCTTTAATTAACGCTTCTACAGCGGAGCTATCACCAACCTCTGCAAGGGCCTTTGCAGCCTCAACCCTTATTGAGACATCTTTGTGAGATAATGCTTTAATCAATCCACCAACGTCTTTCTTCTCCTTTAATTTTGCGACGTTTGGCTTTAGGAAGAACATCAAAAATAGTTAAAAATCACGTAGATAAGTCTTGCCCATTATTTTTAGCCATCTTTTATTTTTTTAAACGATTTTTGCAAAAGCATAGCAAAGCTCCACACGGATGTTAGAGCAATCTTTAAAAGGATGCAAGCCCAATTGAAATGATGTTTAGACCAAGCTATCTCGAGTTGTATGAGAGCGGGGAATTGGAAAGAAGAGTGGAGAAGCTGTACAAGATACTTGAGTCCTGCGAGCTCTGCCCGAGGAAGTGCGGGGTAAACAGACTCGAAGGTGAGAAGGGATTTTGCAGAGCTGGTAAAAAACCAATGGTTTCGAGCTACTTCCCGCACTTTGGAGAAGAAGAACCCTTGGTTGGATCGAATGGTTCCGGAACGATCTTCCTTACGAACTGCAACCTTCGATGCGTCTATTGCCAAAACTACGAAATAAGTCATCTGGGAATCGGAAAAGAGGTGTCGGTAGAGGTAGTTGCTCAAATGATGCTCGAACTGCAAAAGCTGGGCTGCCACAACATAAACTTCGTTACACCAACCCACTACGCTCCACAGCTCGTCAAGGCAATAGCTATTGCTGCAGAAAGAGGATTGAAGCTGCCAATAGTCTGGAATTGCAGCGGTTACGAGAACGTTGAAATCATAAAGCTGCTCGACGGCATCGTTGACATCTACATGCCGGATATAAAGTATAGCTCAAAAGAAGCTGCAGAGAAGTATTCAAAAGCCCCGGACTACTTCGATAGGTGCAAAGAGGCTGTCAAAGAGATGCACAGGCAGGTCGGAGACCTGAAGATTCACAACGGGATAGCGTACAGAGGTTTGCTCATCAGGCATTTGGTACTGCCAAACCGCTTAGCGGGAAGTGAGGAGATCCTGAAGTTCATCGCAAGTTTGTCAAAGAACAGCTATGTGAACATAATGGCTCAGTACAGGCCCGAGGGCGAGGCCTTTAAGTACGAGGAGCTTAATCGAAGGCCGACAAGAGAAGAATTTTTAGAGGTGATAGAGCTTGCCAACGAACTCGGTTTAACGAGGGGATTGCAGCCAAAGCATCTATTTTGGTATTTACTTGAATAATAACGCTACATCGGTCTTACCTCAACCCTGTACTTCGAGCCGTCAACCTCAACCTCAAATCTGCCCTCAACGCTTGCAACGCTGCTGGGGAACGGCTCCTCCTGAATCTCACCCTGCAAAAACTTCAAACCGGTTTGAGGAAAGAGTGCGTATATGAGTACATTCTCGTCACTCGCCTCTATTCCAAGTTCTTCAAGCTCACTCTTCCTCTTTTCAAACTCCGGTTCGAGCAAATCGGCAGGTCTGCAGTCTATCGGCCTTTCATCGCCAAGAATTAGTCTTACGATTTCTTCCCTTATTGGCGCTGGCGTCTTTCCGTACATACCCTTAACCAGATCCTTCGTCTCCTTCGGCACAACCTTGTAGCGTTCTCCGGTAAGCACGTTGAGCA
>Ga0190367_1001475_pt1 | contig 13527 bp, 15 predicted proteins | sample 4872181011_MG_FD_171838 | JGI IMG/M metagenome (GOLD analysis project Ga0190367, IMG submission 171838) | Hydrothermal vent microbial mat bacterial communities from Southern Trench, Guaymas Basin, Mexico - 4872-18-10-11_MG | ecosystem: Environmental > Aquatic > Marine > Hydrothermal vents >...
TTAAGGCATTCATATATATAGCGATGTTAGGGCCGGCGTTAAGAGAAGTAGCAGAGGTATCTGTATTAAATACTAATTACTTAATGAAGAAGCTTAAGGATCTTAGGGGTATAGACTTAATTTATGGTCGTGAGAGATGGAGGATGCATGAAGTCGTCATAAGCTTCGATAAACTATATAAGGAGACAGGCGTTAATGCTGAAGATGTAGCTAAGGCATTACTTGATAAAGGTATTCACGCACCAACAATATACTTCCCGTTGATAGTACCTGAAGCACACATGATAGAGTTAACTGAGAGCGAGCCCATAGAATCAATAGACAATATAATTAACGCCTACAGAGAGATTATTGAGAAAGCTTATAGTAAACCTGATGAAGTTAAGAAGACACCTCAAAACACATCTGTGAGTAGGCTTGATGTAATGACTGCTAATCACCCAAGAACAGTAACTCCAAGTTATAAATTCATTGATAGAATACTAAAGCTTCTAAAATCTAAATAAACTTTTCTATACAGCATGCTGGCACGACTTTAACTATCTTCTCTTCATTAAACCCTACTATAACTCTCCAGTAGCCACTAAGGTCTTCATCAAGTTTAGGATCACCAGTATCAATTATCAAGTACTTAATACTTCTCATCTTACTTCGTGTTGCGATGACGTATATCCTATCCTTACCTCCAATGCTCCTCACAACTCTAGGTGTGAATTGCTGATTTCCTCTACCAAAGATGTAACCTTGACGTCCAATTACCGTAATCACTATGTATGCATTACCATAATTGTTTATTAATTCTAATATTTCACTCTCACCTAGGTCAAATGCTACGATCTTTCTGTTATAGAGAGCATCAACACCTAATAACGTCTTACTTAACCCCAGAATATCCGTTATTGCCTTCACAGTACTTCCAGGTCCTAGAAAGTATAATTCATTATCCCTTAAGTACTCATTAATGAAGTATTCAGCCACTTCAAATTTTTCTTCAGGACTCCCTGATGAAGAGAAATCCTTACTAGGTACGGTTAGATATTCATGTCTTAACGATAGAGTGTACCCGTATACCCTAACCTTAGGTATACCCCTAAGAATTGCCTCTTCATCAGCATCAGCAATCTCTGTTACGTCAGTACTAACAGCACCCTCCACGTATAGCTTAAGTAGCTGTGCAGCAGCTTCAGGTGATGCTGCAAAACATCCTGAATACATTTTAACTCCTGAAGGAACGCCTAGTATGGGGACTTTACCATTAGTGACATCATATATATCCTTAGCAGTTCCATCCCCACCAATGAAGACTATCAAATCAACTCTACGTTTTAGAAACTCCCTAACAGCTTCCTTAGTATCTTCACTACTAGTTAAGCCTCTATGTCTAGGTACGTTAATACATTCATAGTTTGAGTACCCCACTTCCTCTAAATATTTACATCCCATAATACCTGAAGCTGAAAGTATCTCCTCATTAAAATTAACCTCTATGAGTCTTCTCAAGAACCTTATAGCCTTATTAGGTGCTACTGGTTTAGCACCTCTCCTTACAGCTTCAAAGTATAGGTCCCCATCAGTACCTTTAAGACCTACCGAACCCCCCATTCCCGCAATGGGGTTCACTAAGAATCCTATGACCATTACTCCCTGAACTACCTAGATCTTAAGTCAATATTAAGGTTTCCTATATCATTAAAATTATTGTGCCTATGGCGTAACTTCAGCCACTATAAATATATTACTTTCAGCGAGCACACCCTCAGTATATGTAAATACCTTTCAGTTCATCACATATAGTATTACCTTAACCTCATTGTTGGTGATGTCATGAAATGTCCTTACTGTGGTTCGAGTAGGGTTGTATGGGATTATGAGAAAGGTGAAGTGATATGTATTTGCTGTGCTTCAGTAATTGATAGGATATATTATGATGTAGGTCACACATTATCAGAAGAGGTAACAGAGAGGTCACTAAGAAGTAACCCACACAATGGATACAGAAGTTACCCGAAATTAAAGAGTATAACATTAACTTATCTAAAGTTCATGAAGAAAGTGAGTAGGTATAAAGGCATTATAGTTGATAATAGAGCTTTTCTTGACTACCTAAGTGGTAAGAGACCCCATGTAAAAATACTTAAACGTGAGTTTAATGAAGGTAAGCTAAGAGATGAATTAATTAATAAGGTAATTAATGTAATTAACAAGTATCCTAGATTAAAGTCGAGAACAGACAGAGCAAAGCTCGCTTTAGCACTTATAGCTCTCGGTATAGCGAAAGGTGATAATGTACGTAATGTTGTGAATAAGGTAAGAGAGGATGCTAAACTCAGTACAACACATGTTAAAAGGTTAATTAGGCTGGTAATGCGTGAGAGTGCTTTCTTAAGAGATGTCAGGGAAATAGTGCTTAAGTCTAATTAGACCACTAACTCATTAATTTGTTTAGTTCACTCTTAACTATCTCGGCGACTAACTTACCATCAACTTTGCCTCTTACAATACTCATTACCTTACCCATTACGAAGTTAAATGCCTTAACTCCTCTCTTAACTATTTCATCTTTGTTATCCTCAATGATTTTCCTAACTATCTTTACTACTTCATCTCTTGATAAGCCCTTAAATTTAGAGATTATTTCATCGATCACGGCCTTAGGGTATCTTCTCGTGTATTCAGCTAGAATTTCAGGTATAGCTTCTTTAGCTACTTCACCTTTACCTACGGCTAATAACACCTTTTTTAATGCGTCAATGTCGATGACATCAATATTCACTCCTTCAGATTTTAATGACTTCATATGTATCATTAATGTTGATGCTATAATTCTTGGAGGTACATCATTACCTAATTCACTAACTAAGTCGAGATATAGATGGAGTATGGGGTCTTTGATGAGGTTAAATGCTAAGTCCTTACTAAGCTTATGTACCTCAACTAACTCTCTAAGTAACTCTTCAGGTGTTTTAGGAATGTATTTAGATGCCTCCCTCAATATGCTCTCATCAACCTTAATGGGTGGAACATCTGTTTCTGGATACATACGAGCTGCACCAGGTTGTGGTCTTAAATATCTTGTCGTGCCATCGGGATTAGCGCCTCTAGTCTCCTTAGGTATACCTTTTAGAGCATACTTGACTCTGTCTATAACAGCTTGAAGAGCCCTTTGAGCACGATCTTTATCAGATATAACGAAAGCGAAGGCATCTCTACCTTTCTCCAATTTAAGATATTCATATATCTCATTAGTAATCTTTTCATCAATCCCATAGCCAGGTAGTTCATCGCTATGTATTAAACCACCAACACCTCCCCAAGCCTTAGCATAGTCTGACAATTCAGTTCCGAATCTCCTGTTAGGCTGTACTTCAATCTTGAGTATACCTGAAAGTTTAGGTAGCTTAACAGCATAAACTCTATTACCTCTCTCTATCAACTTCCTTATCAACTTACTTTTCGACTTTCTCACAATCTCCGTTATATCATAAATCTCATAGCTTAATTCATCCTCACGTAATCCCCTCCTCCTTAATTCATCTCTAATTTCTAATAGTTTTAATTGTCTCATAACCTCATACTTTATAACCTTAGGTATAAGCTCTAACTTACTAACACCTTTAATCTCGGTCTTTACGCCATTCTTTATTGAGACATTAAGATCTTGCCTTATAGTTCCTATTCCTCTCTTAACCTTACCTGTAAGCCTCATTATTAAACCAATCTTAAATGCAACTCTCAAGGCCTGTTCTGGAGATTTAATATCAGGTGTTGTCGCTATTTCAATGAGGGGTATACCTAGTCTGTCAAGATTGTATTTAACGTAACCTGGACCTTCATCAACCTTTCGCGCTGCATCCTCCTCTACGCATATGGTCTGAATACCTACCTTACCTTCCTCATCATCTACATAACCACCGATAGCTATTATAGCTGTTCTTTGAAAGCCTGTAGGATTAGACCCGTCAATTACTATCTTCCTCATTACATGTATCTCATCTAGTACTGTGGAATGTAAAGCCTTAGCTATGGCTATAGCTATAGCTAAAGCCTCTCTATTCAATTCATGGGGAGGTTCTTCATCGAGTTCTACTAGGCATGCATGACCTTGGGGTACTTGGTAAATTATTTTCCTACCTCTCTGCATTTCGTAAAGAGCTGCAGGATCTATCTCTCCTATTTCACTCTTTGTAGCTCTCAAATACCTAACCACTTCTATTACTGGTGTTGATGAAGTAGCGAGTCTCGTTGGACAACCACAGAACAATTTATGCTTAGTATCTAATTGCTGATGTATTTCAAGACCGACTCTTAATCCTAGCTCCTCATAGTTAAATTCAACCATGATACCACCTAGGGAAGTAATTCTCGTGATGTATGCTTCCTAACTCCTTCACTAGATTACTCACAAATAACCTCTTAACCTCGTCCACATTACCCAAATTACCTAGGAGCCATGAAAGTTTAACATAAGCTACCTCAGGCAACATATCATCAGCACTTAAGACACCAGCCTTTAGTAGCTTCCTACCAGTTGTGTAGACCCTCATATTTACTCTACCAAATAAAGTCTGAGTAGTCATTACTATGACAATCCCTTCATCAACAGCTCTCTTAATAACTGGTACACAATCTTCTCTTATATGACCAAGCCCTGTCCCCTCTATAACTATACCTTTATAACCCATGCTCGCTAAGTACTCAATAATATTACAATCAATTCCCGGAAAAGCCTTAAGTAGGAATACCCTATCTGAGAATCTCGGTTTAAGCTTAATTTTCCTACCCTTACTTCTCGGTATGTAGTCATTATTCAAGAGTATGAAATCGCCCGTTATCGGCATAACCTTAGCTAAGGGAACGTCATTTATACTTTGAAATGCATCCCTACGGCTTGAATGCATTTTCCTAACCCTAACCCCTCTATGTACCAGTATGTACGTGTCTGAAGTATGGCCATGCATACATACAGTGACTTCACCAAAGGGTGCTTTTGAAGCCGTTATAATACTACCTCTAAGATTCATTACCGCATCAGTACTAGGTCTATCACTACTTCTTTGGGAGCCAACAAGAATTACTGGTCCAGGTAGGTTCTGGATCGCGAATGCTAGAGCTGCAGCCGTGTATGACATGGTATCTGTTCCATGAGCAATGATTACGGAGTCGGCACCTTTCATGAATTTCTCAGCAACTATCTTAACTATTTCCTCCCAATGCTTAGGTGACATATTCTCACTCAGTAGCCTAAAGACCTCCTCAACCTCAACATAGGAGACTATATCTAATAGATTTGGAACCATGTCTATAAGTTCAGCAACATTAATGGCAGGTCTAACAGCTCCGGTCTCGTATTCGACTTTACTCATAATTGTTCCACCAGCACTTACGAATGCAAGTCTAAGCGTTCCCTTACCTTCAATCCTAGTTCTCTCCATAGGGTATTCCTTACCTATACTAATCTTTGACTTACTTAATACCTCAATCTCAGCATTACTCTTAGATATCCCGACATTATAGCCATTACTTAATTTTATTATTATGATGTCTTCAGAACTAAACTCCGTTGATGGCATTACGATACCTTCAAGTACCTCCCCACTCCTTAATCTTACCCTTACGAAATCTCCTTCCTCAATATCATTACATCTACACTTAGAATCCAAACTAAGCACCAAAGAAGAGGTAGTAAATCAGTAAATAAGGTTCAAGGAACTAATATTCTCTAGTAAAATCCTATGTTCGATTATATCTTCCTTATCCCTTAACCTTTCTTGGAACAGATGACGGAGGTACTACTGTTGGTACTGGTAGTCCTGCCTCTTTTCTCTTCCTTATCCAAAACTCCCTTCTATTCCTTACTCTAGGTGGTAAATTCCTCTTAGGCTTGGGTGGTATCTTTGGTGTCTGACTCCTTACCTTACCAGCCTTTGTCATTGAACCGTGAGTTGGCATTCCAAATACCCTGTAAGTCTGTATTCCAGTGCTTAAAAACTAAATGCTCACTAAGCAATGCTAGAGCGTAAATATATTTTAAGGATTATGTGTAGAAAGACTATGGTGCAGCTATTGAAGGTATCCATAATAGACACCATTATAGGAGCCTTTGCTATGAATGAGAAAGGTGAAGTTATAGCGAAGACCTTCACTTCAACAGATATCAATAAGTTAGTTGAGAGAGCACTAGCCATTGAGGAAGGAGTACCATCTACAGAGTTTGGTGAGGTACTTAAGGAGGTAAGTAGTAAGGTACCTGATGCTGAGCTAATTCTAGAACGTGAGGAATATGCGAGAGAGGTCTCAAACAAGGGGCTAAAGTTTAGTGTAGACCCAGGTCATGAGTTAGTCTTAAAGCTTAGGTCATTACTACCTGAATTAGCTGTTGAGGGGGGTTTCATAAAGAGTAAGGATGAGTGGATAAGCTTTGTCCACTTAGTATCGTTAAGAGTTACAAGAATGAAGTTAAGAAAAGTAGCCGAGAAGAGGGACTTACTAGCTATTCAGGCCATTAGAGCTATTGACGATATAGATAGGACGTTAAACCTATTTGCATCAAGACTTAGGGAATGGTACAGTATCCACTTTCCCGAGTTAGATGACTTAGTAAGAGAGCACCCTGTCTACACTAGGATAGTTTACGAACTTGGTGATAGAGAGAATATAGTTAAGGACAAGCTAGTTAAGTTAGGTGTTAGTGAAGCGAGAGCTGAGAGAATAGAGAAAGCAGCTAGGGAGAGCATAGGTGCGGAGCTCTCAGACTTTGACATTAAGCCTATAAGAACATTAGCAAGCATCATGCTTGAGCTATGGAAATTAAGAGAGACCTTAACAGAGTATGTAGGTCAAGTAATGAGGGAGGTAGCACCAAACATCACTGAGTTAGTAGGGCCATTACTAGGTGCTAGGCTATTAAGCCTAGCTGGAAGTCTTGAATCCCTAGCTAAGCTTCCAGCAAGTACCATCCAGGTGTTAGGTGCTGAAAAAGCGTTATTCAGAGCGTTAAGAACGGGTGGTAAACCACCTAAGCATGGTGTTATATTCCAGTACCCTGACATACATAGATCACCTAGATGGCAAAGAGGCAAAATCGCTAGAGCATTAGCAACTAAGCTTGCAATAGCTGCTAGAGCAGACTACTTTACTGGAAGGTTCATAGCAGATAGATTAAAGAAGATACTACTTGAGAGGATTGAAGAGATAAAGAAGCTCTATGCTAAACCACCACCAAGAGCACGTGTCGAGAGGCCAAGACCTAGGAGGAGAAGGAGGAGGTCTAAAGGTAAGTAATCTACATAACAACCTCAGTTTAACCTTTAATACCTTTATAGAATATTAATCATAGGTGTGATTATTGGCTGAAGTAGTTAAAGTTGAGGAGCATCCACAATATAAGGGTGTATACATCGTTGAATTAGAAGATGGTAGTACACGCCTCGCAACAAAGAATTTAGCACCAGGTCATAGAGTTTATGGTGAATGGTTATTCAGAGTAGGTGGTGTTGAGTATAGGGAGTGGAATGCATATAGGAGTAAGTTAGCAGCTGCCCTACTTAAAGGTATTAAGGAGTTAGTGATAAAGGAGGGAAGTAAGGTCCTCTACCTAGGTGCTGGAAGCGGCACAACACCTAGTCACGTATCCGATCTAGTCAGTGAGAAGGGTATAGTCTATGCTGTAGAGTTTGCTCCTAGAGTTATGAGGGAATTAATAAATGTAGCTGAAACAAGGAAGAACTTAATACCAATTCTTGCTGATGCTAGATTCCCGAACAGATATGCACATATAGTCGACTTAGTAGACATCATATACGCTGATGTAGCGCAACCTGAGCAAGCATCATTAGTTAACATGAATGCTAAGTACTTCTTAAGGGATGGAGGATACTTGTATCTAGCCATCAAGGCTAGAAGCATAGATGTAACTAAGGAACCTGATGAGGTATATCGTAAGGAGATAAATACATTAAATGAGGGAGGATTTGAGATAATAGACGTAGTTCACCTAGATCCATTCGATAGAGACCATGCAATGGTATTAGCGAGGTATCATAGGAGAGGATAATTCAACATTACACTTATATTTCCATTAACACTATTTTTATAGGGTATGAATTCAAGTAAAGAGAGTTCATATGAGGATAGACGTAGGAAAATTAAGAAGGTAATTGAGCGGGTAAAGGAAGCGTTAAATCTAAGTAATAAAGATTTTGTTATTGTAGAATTCCCGATACGTTACAAGGAAAGATCTATAGACATAGTAGCTTTAGATAGTGAAGGACATAATATGGTAATTAGGGTAAAACCATCAATAACCTTGGGTAAGGAGGAAATAGAGGATTTAGTAGAAGCATCACTTGCTCTCGATGCCATACCCCTCATGGTATCTGAGGATGAAAGTCTATACGACAATATAGTCTATGAACGTGAAGGTATATACGTACTCAATGAGCGAACTCTTGAGAATATATGTTTAAGACCTACAGAGTTAATCGCACTTTACAGGAAGGGTGATTTATACGTATCATTAAATAGTAAGGCATTCAAGGAATTAAAGACCTTAAAGAAGTATACATTAAGTGATTTATCGTTTAGAACCGGGATATCACGTAGGACTTTATTTGATTACGAGCGTGAAGACAGCATTATAAGTATTGATGTAGCTGAGAGGTTAGTTGATGTATTGGGCGAGGAGGTTGTAAAGACTATAAACCTTAAGATAATGCGTAGGGAGTTCATCCGTAAGGTCTCAAAGATAAGAATGAATAAGAACAGGTTATCAAAGTTAGGTACACTTAACAAAAAATTAAAGATATTGATCAAAGATAGAAATATAGAATCGATACATCACTTAAGAAAGTCAGCTCCCGACTTCATCATAAAGGATGAGGAGAGAAGTTTTGAGACCGTTGTTGATGCTACGGTAAGGAAGTATACGTTAAGAGAAGTGATAAAGAAGATCATAGAAACAATTAAAATTACTGACTTAATAAGCGGAAAGACTAACATTATCGTTAATCAAGAAAGGAGTAGGGTGCTAATTGATGAACTATCCACACAGATAAGTATTAATAAGTTAGATATAGTGAAGATTAATGAATAAGTATGAGTAAGAGAATCTTCATTAGTGGTAGACCAGGTGTTGGTAAAACTACTGTTTTCTTCAGAGTAATTAATGAAGTGAAACGTCGTGGACTAAGTGTTGGTGGGTTTGTATGTCCTGAAGTTAGAGTTGGAGGTAGAAGAATAGGTTTTGATATTATTGACATAAGGACTGGTAAGAGAGGTAGATTAGCTAGATTATGTGGTATGGAATCGTCTAGCACGAAACCTGAATTACGTGTGGGTAGATACTGCATAATTCCATCTGAGGCTGAGGATGTAGGTGTTAAGGCTATTGAGACAGCCATAAATTACTGTGATATCGTAGCAATAGATGAAATAGGTCCTATGGAACTTAAGGTACCTAAGTTACGTGAGGTAATAGGTAAGGCATTAACATCGGAGAAGACGGTATTTGCTGTCGTTCATAGAAGTATAGCTTCCAGGTATAGTACCCTCTATAAAGCTAAATTACTCTGGATAGATGAGAGCAATAGAGAGCACATTCATAGGGAGATCATAAATTTAATTTTGGGACACCTTTAATACTTTAAGCAATATACATATCAACTAACCTATATTAGCTCCGAACACATTATATTCTATGAAAGGAAAATTAAATTAATGGCAAGGTGTTCAGAGATGGAATTATCGCTTGAAGAGAAGATACTTGAGATAGTTAAGGAAAAAACAAAAACTGAGGGCGGTGTTATTCAAAGCCTCCTCTGGGGCATGTTAGGAGTAGATAATAGGGAAGGAACTAAGGCCGTGCTAAGCTTGGTTAGGAAGGGCTTAATTAAGAGAGAACCAATCATATATAAGGGAAGGAGAACATACAAACTAATATATAGCCCAACAATAATCGGTAAGGTAAGTGTTAAAGTGAGCCTTAATCCCGTAATGAACATACCATGCTTCACATGTAAGGAGTTATATAGATGTGGTGTTGGGAGTTACTTTAACCCACAAAAGTGTGTATTACTCTCTAACTTTGTTAGAAGTTTAAGCCTTAAGGAGAGAGCTTCCTAATACATGAAATAACGTCCTCCCATGATGCATTAGTTCTAATGTAATGACCCTCATAGTGTGTTTTAGTACATCCATACCCTAAACTTCTTAAGCAATTACATATTACATCAAGTCTAGGTATATTAACCTTAAGGTACCTGGATAGTGTTGATAAATTAAATACTATGTTAAGCCCTACTTCATTAACTAAGTCATTAAGTAATGAAAGTGCGTAATGGTATGTTTGCAAGTATCTAAAGCTAGATTTAAGAAGCATCATTAAGTTATGTATGAATTCCCTATCACCTAAGTCATCAATCCATAAAGGACCTATAGCGGTTGCCTTCTCATCTGTAGGACATTTAGGTAAGTTCTTGAAGTTCCTTATACTCATCAAATCAATAAACATTCTATAACCTGATTCCTCACACATAAGGATGTAACCTAATTTTGATTCTAACATCTTATTTGATTCCTTAGCTCCTTTACGTACCTCAACATAGACCCTGTAGTAATGTTTATGCTTATAAGCAATTAATGGCTTTATATATTTATCATTCTCAGAAGCTCTTCTAGCTATGAATCCAATTAATACTCTTAGACCAATCTCATCACCTATATCATTCTTACTTAAAAGTACATCATACTTTCTTGAGCCTGCCCACCAACGTGACCCACTTAATGGAGCAGTATCAGTTGCTGTTACAGCGACTATACCACCATCTCTCACGTTACTTATAGCAGGTCTTATGAAAGGTGCGGGTGAACCGAAGGGATCTATGTCAATGTAGTTAAGCTTAATCCCTTCCCTATCAAGTTCATATAGTAATTCATTAGCATCTTTTCTAAACGCTACTACTCTATCCCTAACCTTATTTAACTTAATGTTACGTATTATCGCATTATAAGCATTATGATCGATATCATTCGCAATACAGGTAATTTTTGTGTTTGACTCAACACAAAACCTTATAGCTCTCACACCAGTACCTGCAAGTATGTCAGCTACGTTGAAGTTCTTACGGCTTCTTAACTTGCTCAACAAAGCCGTAACTAGTACAGCTATATCTCTATTCATAACCATTAAAGGATTATAAAATATTGGTGACCATGATGGCTCTATGACTCTATCTCTACGTATATAGTCCTTAGGATTAGGAACAATTATTTCTACTTTACCTTCTCTAACGATTATTGTGTTTAAGTTCATGTAGGATCTAGGATATCATATATTAACCACATTAAAAATATTAAGTGTGTTTAGTTCAAGGAGTTAAAGTCATAAGTCAACAAATATGAGTATGTTATCAACTAAATCTCTATATCTGTTACGTATTGTTACTTCAGATACATCAACAGTTAATGAAAGATCTCTCTGTGTTACCCTTTTACCGAGTAATATAGATGCTATGTAGAGTGCTGCAGCAGCCAAACCTTTAGGACCTTTACCTGACGTTAATCCATCACGTTTAGCAACGTGAAGAATTCTTGAGGCAAGCGTCAATGCCTCAGGACTTAATTTCGCCTTATAGGCCATCTGACCTAAATATCTACGAGGGTCAAGAGGTCTAACTCTAACTATTCCCGTTGTATCCCTACGTATTTTCATTTCGGCATTCCAAACCTCCTGAGTTGTCACCTGACATAATTCAAGCACTTTTGAGGTCTCTAATGGTATTCCTAAATTTCTCGAGGCAAGAATTATTGATGCGGCCACCATAGCCTTAACGTTTCGTCTCTTTATTAAGCCTTTCTTATGTAGTTTACTCAGTATCATACCTGCTTCTTCCTTGAGTTGAGCCGTTAGTGGCGTATTTAATCTAGCTACAACTGAGTTCATGAGCTCTAATGCTCTCACTAACCTTCTATCTTTATTACTTAACGCTCTGATCTTCCTATTAAGTACATCAAGCTTTCTACCTAATCTTGAACCAGTGTCTATGTGTGTTGTTAAGCCTTTATCATGGACCTTATTTGTTAAGGGGCTACCTGCTCTCTCTTTCTGAAGATCCTCGTTACTAAAGACCCTCCACTCAGGTCCTAGATCAGGTGCATGATCAAGAATTACTTCACCGGTTTCGATACATATATATTCTCCTGTTTTCTCATCATAGATTATGGACTCAGGTGAACACATAACAAATCACCCCCTACCTAATAAATAGTTCATCATAAGGCTTCAACTCAGGGTGATCTGAAGGCTTAATGACTATGTAGGGCGAGTTCACAGGTCCTATAATGTCTATAACTCTGCCAATGAATCTACCTTTAGAGTCATAAACTCTAACACCTATTCTAGGTGGTCTATGAGCTAGTACTTTCGCAATTAGCCTACCTGATGGTGATTTGTGGAGGAAATAAGCTACACGTCTCACTAAGGAGACACCATATAAACATTAAGACTATAGTAGTTATAAGGGTATAAATTTTTAAGACGTAAATTGTTTTACGAAACATTATTTTCTTAGAAGTAAGTAATACGTTGACTTACCTCACTACGAATTACTTACGCTTCACTCCTTTCCTTACTCCTTAATTTAAGTATTACTTTAGCTAATTCTTTAAGCAATCTATTTTTACTTATATCACCTTCAATCCTCACTATAGCGTACCAACCCTTACTTTCATACCATAATCTAGGATACTTTTTGCCTTCAACTATCTCTACATTACATGGTGGTGTAATCTCTTTACATGCTTCCATAAGGTCTTGAGGTGATATATCATTTAATGATAAATTTCTTGGTAATCTCCTACCTAATCTTCTACTTATATTCTTAAGAAAGTACTCGGGCCATAAAATGATCTCTCTAGACTTACTTGACAAAGAATTATTCACCAGAGCTCTTCTCTATCAAAACAGCGTTTATAACACCGTCTTGACCAGGTCTTGAGGTAACCTTTGCGATACCTATTTCAGTCTCTATTATTGTTCCCTTTGTTATTATTCCTAACCTAGCATGTTCCCTATTATCTGGTGTCTCAACGATTCTCAAGATTTTAACCTTCTTTGTTTCGTTAGTTGAGGGGTTAGTGACGTTGGCATATTTAGCTTCCTTAACTCTAATCTTATAGTTACCTCCTCTAACCCTTTGTATAACCCTCCTTTCTCTATCCGATAATTTAGTATTAGTTGGATATCTACCTAGCTCGTATTTTCTCTTCTTCCTTGAGGGTCTCTTCCTACCACCTGTTATCTTCCTTAAGTCATTTCCCTGATATACACTCATGCTGATCCCAAAGCTGTGTACTGTTATTACTTAAAAACTTTTTATTTATCATATAGATACTAAACTTAGGTCAGTATGAAGTTATTAGGAAGAGTCATCTATAGAGTGTATAGGAGATTCAATAAATTCATAGACTTCCTCCTAAGACCTGTATACAAGGTCTATGAGTTATTTCTTTGGTCACAGATATGCTGTGGAC
>Ga0190367_1001476_pt1 | contig 13519 bp, 22 predicted proteins | sample 4872181011_MG_FD_171838 | JGI IMG/M metagenome (GOLD analysis project Ga0190367, IMG submission 171838) | Hydrothermal vent microbial mat bacterial communities from Southern Trench, Guaymas Basin, Mexico - 4872-18-10-11_MG | ecosystem: Environmental > Aquatic > Marine > Hydrothermal vents >...
TACTTTAGATCCGTATTTACCTGGCCTTTCAGGAAATGAGGCAGGGTGTCTGGTATTCCTTAAAAGCATAGGTATAAACCCAGAGGATAATGGAAAACTAAGGTATTTTTCATCATTAAGCATAGAAGAAATAAGGAAATTGGCAACAGAGCTAGTGAAGTATTTAATAAAATCGGGTGTACCGCTGAGAGATGCCGAAAGAATTTTCGGTATGTCGTATAAACTTGATCATTTAACTAATTTAGAGCCAATAAGTGATGCACGCGAATTCTCATTCATATTAAATGCGTGTGGCAGACTTGAAAAGCATGGTCTAGGAATAGCCTTGTGTCTACAAACAGGTAGGAAATATTTGGAAAAAGCATTGAAAACGGTTGATGCCTATAGGAATATACTGGCCAGTTGCCTAAATAAAATTAGAGAAAAACCGGATAAATATGTTAAGATTGTAGGATTAATAGAATATATCGATTTGGGCGGTGAGATTAGCGCTAGAATTACAGGCGCTATTTCATCCATTCTTTCAACTACCCCTTCAGGCGCCAAAATTATAGCTATCTCTGCCGATAAACCGTACGGTAAATCAAAATTCTCATTGAGATTAAAGGATCCAGGGCTTGATGTAAACTTAGGGGCTATAGTAAGGGATATAGCATCCAAACTAGGAGGAATCGGAGGGGGACATACAAAGGCTGCAGGAGCCACAATACCTAAGGAACAAAAGAATAAGTTCATAGAAATGCTAAATAAACGTCTAGGGGGGACGAGGTGATTAAGGAAATTTGTGGAGAATTGGTATTGTCTTTCGATGATGAGAAAACGGCCGAAGTCGTACTCAATTCAATAACCCCTGATAATTTAAAAGTACCTCCTTATATTAGAATTGAGGCGCGCCAATTAAAAAACAAAATAATCTTCAACATACACGTTTATGAAAAAGGTATAGGACCCCTCATAAACACGTTTAATGATTTAATTAGGTGTATTCAAGCAGTTGTAGATACCATAAGCCTTATCAATTAATGGCCTTCTTAGCCATTAGATAGGCATTTTCCCCATCTAAGTAGTAATTGGGGATGACCCTTACTATCTGAAAACCTAGCTTCTTATATAGGTTAATGGCAGGAAAGTTGGAAACTCTTACTTCTAGGAAATATTCACTTACGCTATAGTGATTTTTCATCGCCTCCATTGCTTTTATCATAAGTTTTCCCCCTATCCCCTTTCTTCTCTCCCTAGGAATAACCGCTATTGAGATTATATGACCCCTCTTTACGAGTTTTCTTGAAAAATGCGAAAAACCATACTCGACCCGGCACATTATATAACCAACTATTTCGCCGTTTTTCTCTGCTACTAGAAAAGCTTTCGGATAGTTTCTATAATTTTCTAGGAAAAAATAAGGTGGATAATTTTCGGGAAGACAGCTGCGGTTTATCGCTATAACATCATCTAAATCCTTTCTCTCAAATTCCCTAATTACTACTTCGTCTGCATTCAAAGCTATCCCCACCATATTTATAAAAAAGAGGGATTAATATAATACTTCAAGTTCCTTTAACTTTTGATACACCTTATTAACCGCTATCTCAACTTCCTTCTCCTTTTTCGCGCCAGTACATACACACTTACCACTAGAAAATATGAGCAAAACAACTCTTGGTTCAGTCATTCTGTATATCAGTCCTGGAAACTGTTCAGGCTCATACATTGAATTCTCCAGCAGAAAAGCTGCTTTCTCCAGATCTACCTCGGCCCTTAGATTCGCGCTTGCTACGATATTCTGAATTTTTACTATTGGCTCACCTTTTATAGGCATTCCATGTTTCTTAAGGAGCTTCATTATGCTTTTCACAGCTCGGTAAACTTCAGCCTCCGATTTAGCGCCAGTACATACCATTTTTCCACTTGAAAATATGAGCGTAGCTGTCTTGGGTTTATTTAACCTAAGCACTAATCCGGGAAATTCTCGGATCCCTAGGCTTAAGCCTAGGGATGTTCCGGATTATACTCAGCATTTGGCACGCTAGTTGCTATTTTTTCGAGATTAAGCTCTTGGTTAAGGGTTACCGATGCAACGACATTCTCTATCTTAAATACTGGCTTCTTAATTCTCATCACCTCGCAAGTGCTATGTTAAAATACTACATTAAATGGCTTTTATATATCTTTATATATTCATAAGGCTATCTAATCTTACTTCTCACTTAATTCAGGAACACTAAATTACTTCAATGGAACGTACATGCTGGACCTCGTGGCCTTTAATCCAGGCGCACCATGCTTTACTGGTTTATTGGTAGGAGCAAACTCTCCTAGATAATGTCCAATCATTTCCGGAACTATGTTAACTGGAATATACTCTTTACCATTATATACATGTATTGTAAGTCCCACCATCTCAGGTAATATTATCATATCTCGTGCATGGGTTTTAATTTTAGGTTGCTTACCTCCCTTTTCCACAATTTTCCTAGCTTTTCTAACTTTTTCCAAAAGCTTCCTTTGTTGTAGAGACATACCTCTAAGCAGACTTCGTCTCTGTCTTGAAGGTAACAAACTGATGAATTCGTCCATTGGCATTTCAAGTAGTTGCTCTAGAGTATATCCTCTATATTTAAATTCCTTCGGCATAGTTCCTCCTAAGGAGCTTTTAATGCATTGATTTAAATATTTTTTGTCGCCGACACGTGCGAAAAGTTAACTTATTCTTTAAATACAATTACTAACAGGTAATTCTAAACCTCTGTAAAGCACTACTAGAGAATACAGTCATTAGTTATCTTCCCAAAATAGAACCTATAATTTTTAAAGTTATAGTTTGATGAAAACAATATCTTAACGGGATAGTCAATATAACAGGTTGAAGTAATTATTATATACTAGTGTTTAAATGTCTAATGGAGTGATAAAGATGGTAAAAGCGAGAAATATAGGAATACCCTGGATTAAACCGCCCACTAAAGAATGTTCGGATCCGAACTGTCCATTCCACGGTACGTTGCCTATTAGAGGAATATTGCTTGAAGGTACTGTAGTGAGTAAGAAAATGAAGAATACAGTCGTAGTTAGACATGACTACTTATTTTACGACAAAAAGTACAGAAGATATGAGAGAAGAAGAAAGAAGATTCACGCGCATCTGCCTCCGTGTATCGACGTAGAAGTAGGAGATAAGGTTGTTATAGGAGAATGCAGACCTTTATCGAAAACCGTCGCATTTGTGGTTTTAACTAAGAAGGAGGTGTAAGGATATGGCTAAGCGAGGAGTTAGGGCCATCGGTGTATCATACCGTTTCCATATAACACCTGGCGTATTTGCAGGATCACTGGTCAAGGTCACAGATAACTCCGGAGCGCAAATAGCTAAGGTAATAGGAGTTTTAGGACAAAAAACCACGAGAAGGAGAATACCCGGTGCGGCAGTTGGAGATATAGTTGTTGTCTCCATTAGAGCAGGTAAACCTGAACTAAGGAGACAAATAATGCACGCGGTAGTCGTGAGACAGAGAAGACCTTATAGAAGACCCGATGGTACTTGGATATGTTTCGAAGATAATGCAGTAGCAATAATGACACCTGAGGGTGATCCTAAGGGATCTGAGATACGTGGTCCAGTCGCTAAGGAAGCTGCTGAAAGATGGCCTAAAATAGCCGGAATTGCCTCTATAATAGTCTAGCTAGTGATAAAGATGTTTAAAATTCTGAAACTTCAAGATACCATAAGAATACCCCCTAATAAATTTTCTAAACCTCTTGAAGATGCCGCACAAGAGATCCTTAGAGAACTATACGAGGGTCAAATAATCGATGATATAGGGTTAATTATTAATGTCATGGATATAGAAGTATCAGAAATAGGTAGGATAGTTCCAGGCGATGGAGCACTCTATCACGATGTAACATTTAAAGCATTGGTTTTCTCGCCACTTTTACACGAAGTAGTAGAAGGCGAAGTAACAACTGTTGAGAGTTTTGGTGTTCTCGTTAAAATAGGCCCGCTTGAGGGGTTCATACATATTTCTCAGATACGTGATGAAGCATTTACTTATGATAAAGGCCAAATGGCTTTAATAGGGCGAAAGTCCAAATATATACTGAAGAAGGGAGATATTGTAAGAGCTAGAATTGTGTCTATAAGTTTCAGTAGAGGGCGTGGAAGAACTATTAGAATAGGTATGACTATGAGACAACCATTTCTCGGTAAGATTGAATGGATAAAAAAAGATTTAGAGAAGATATACGGAAAGAGTGAGTGATAATATGCCTGGTAGAACTACTTTATTTAAGGCTTGCAGGAAATGTAAGCTACTGGTTCCTCCGAGAACAAAAGTATGTCCAAATTGTGGTTCAACAGACTTTTCTGATGACTGGAGTGGGGTGGCAATAATATTTACTGAAGACTCGACTATAGCAAAGAAACTTAACATAACTAAACCTGGAAGATATGCGTTGATAGTAAGATGACTCATAGTATCGATTATCACGAATTAGTGCTACTTCCTGAAGGGAGGAAAATTTTAAAAAGAATAATAGGTATACCTCTCTACTACGATCCAGATATTGCCGCTAAAAAGTTGAAGGTACTAATAAATGATTTTAACCCCTCTAGAATAATTAGCGTTGGCGATTTTGTCTTAATAAACTTAATTAAAAATGCCATTGTCCCGGATGTAAGTATTATAGATTATACCATCATGAGAGAGAAAACCTATGTTGCTAGGAAATACCTAAATATTTTTAATAAAATTTTACATATCAAAAATAGGAGATCAACAGTGAACATTAATTCATGGTTAATTATTGAAAGGATATTTAGTGAAAAAGATAGTAGAACATTATTAATTGTAGAGGGCGAAGAGGATCTTCTGGTTATACCAGCTATACTCTCTTCTAGTGATAGAGACTTTGTAATTTATGGACAACCAAGAGAAGCAATGGTGGTAATTATTTCCTGTAAATATGTAAGATATTCTATTCTTAAATTTGTTATGAATAATAAATTCTTTAAAAAGATATCGTGAAACCTATATACTTCCCCATCTACATCATAATGCAAAACATCTGATGGTGAGGTATGAGTCAGGAGTACAAGATAATTAAAGAAAGGAATAATCCCTTAATTGAAAGGAAAGAGTATGAGGTATACATTAATCACATCACACGCGGAACTCCCTCGAGACAAGAAATACGGGAGGCTATATCAAAGCTACTTAATGTCCCTCTGGAAAATATCTACGTAATAAGCGTAAAGAGCGTCTATGGCTACGGGGCAAGCAAGGCATTAATTCATGTATACTCGGATGCAAAAAGGGGAGAGGAAGTAGAGAGCGAATATATTAAAATAAGAAACAAACCTAAGGCGAAAAGCAAGGAGGGATAGGTATGGCACACGTTCATAAGTTATATGAATATGATTATAAAACGGGGAAAATTAGGTTAAGGAATAGAAAGTGTCCACGTTGCGGCTCGATAATGGCTCACCATCTTAAGCCTATAGAAAGATGGGCATGTGGAAAATGCGGTTACACGGAATTTATCCACAAATAGATGATGTCCTAGTATTAGGCATTGAAACAACCGCACACACCTTTGGTGTGGGTATAGCCGATTCAAATGGTAATATTTTTGCAAATACTAGGTCAGTATATATTCCTCAGAAAGGTGGCATACACCCTAGAGAGGCGGCTGAACATCACGTTCTCCACTCAGCCAAGGTCTTAAAACAAGCCATTGATGAATCTGGTATTTCAATAGAGGAAATTGACGGTATTGCTGCATCGTTCGGTCCTGGTCTCGGCCCATGTCTAAGAGTAGGTTGTACCATTGCACGAGCACTTGCTATAGCGCTTAAAAAACCTTTAGTTGAAGTAAATCACTGTCTAGCACATATCGAGATAGCCAAGCTTGATACAGGACTTGTCGATCCTTTAGTGGTATATGTTTCGGGAGGAAATACTATAATTTCTGCGTATGCTAGTGGACGATATAGAATCTTCGGCGAAACACTTGATATAGCATTGGGAAATTGCCTGGATGTGTTCGCTAGGGAAGTAGGCTTAGGATTTCCTGGGGTTCCTGCTGTTGAGAAATGTGCGGAGAAAGGCCAGAACTATATACCGCTGCCTTACGTCGTTAAAGGTCAAGACATTACGTACTCGGGTCTTCTGACAGCTGCATTAGAAGCTGTGAGAAAAGGGGCGGAATTGAAAGATGTTTGCTTAAGTTTAGTTGAAACTGCTTATAGCATGCTTGTAGAAGTAACTGAGAGAGCTCTTGTTCATACAGGGAAGAAAGGACTTATCTTAACGGGCGGTTTAGCTCGCAGTCGAAAACTTAGGAGTATGTTAAAAAGCATTGCTGAAGATCACAACGTAACCTTTAAGCCCGTAAGTGATGAATACGCTGGGGATAATGGTGCGATGATAGCTTATACGGGAGCTTTAATGCTAGCATGCGGCATTAGAAGTAAACCAGAAAAAAGCTCTATAAAACAGAAGTGGAGATTAGATGAAGTAGATGTACCTTGGATGAAGAAGTTATTGCATTAGGGGCGGAGGCTTTAATTACTAGAATAAAGCTACTTTCCTTAGATATTTTAGTTAAACGTAGGATTAGGAAAAAATATCGTATTAAGGCATTGGATATAAGATTAAGGCGTGAAAGAACTATACGTGAGGCTCGTATAATTACTGACTGCAGGAAACTAGGTATTCCTGCACCAGCAATAATTGATGTAGATGTAGATCGATCAGTTATCTGGATGGAGTTCATTAAAGGATCTAAGCTTAAGGATAAAATGAATGAACTCACCGATAATGAGATAGCCAGAATAGCTCATAGCCTTGGCATATACGTGGGCATACTGCATAGCAATGGTATAGTCCATGGTGATCTAACAACGTCGAACATAATAATTACTGACAACAACCAGATATATTTAATAGATTTTGGCTTAAGCGCATATTCTAACGATATTGAAGATATGGGTGTTGACATACACTTATTTATGCGGGCCATAGAGAGTACGCATTATGATAAAAGGAAGCTAATCTTAGATAATTTCATGAAGGGGTACACCAGGATCATGGGTGATAAGGCAAGAACAGTTTTTGAGAAAGTTAGGGAAATAAGATCGCGGGGACGTTATGTTAAAGAGAGGGCTATAAGATCTAGTTAGTGGCGCCGGGGGTGGGACTTGAACCCACGAGGGCCGTTTAGGCCCAAGGGGTTAGCAACCCCTCGCCCTACCACTCTAGTTAGGTTATCCTAATGTCTAGGCCACCCCGGCTCACTAATAATTAATCAATGGAAAGTATTAAAATTTATTGTTATACAAGACCATATTGGTTAAGACCTTTCACTAATTTAACATTGCATCCCCTAGGAAAACATTAGGCGTGCTATTATCCTATGTAAAAACGTTAATAGCTATACTACCTTAGCTATCAAGACTACTTAAACATAAATAAAAAGGGGTCCGTGGGCCTCCCCTCAGGGTCGACCCCTCACCTAAGGGTTACCGGAGCATGCATCTCGCTCCAGCTTCCCCGTGAACGTTGCCACCAGTCCTTAGGTCCGCTCCCTCCCGGGCCTAAACCGGTTCGGACTGTTAGGTGATTCGGCCTTTCCTACGAAAGGCCTATCACCCCATGGCAACCCCACGGGACTGGAGGTCATTGATACAGAGGCCCCGGATCACCCCTAGGTGGTAAGGGCCTTCCCTGGGGTTAACGCCCCCCGCCATAAGACCGTTTGCGGTGGAGGGGAGGCCTAGCCCCCCGGGGCTTTTCCCCACGGACCCGTTTTTATAATTGTAGAGTCACGAATATTAACCCTTCGCTAGAATTAGCGATTGTGAAAACGATTTTATTTGGATGTTCCAGATCTAATAGTATCTATTTACAGGCTTACAAATATCGTTATAAGAGAGTAAACCTTATTCATGGCTTGGTGAAAGAATGATAATGGATCCATTACTTTTTCTCCCAGGACCGACATATGTTCCCCATAATGTTAGAATAGCACAGGCAAAACCGCTAGTAGGACATAGAACTAAACATTTTAGAAGCATATATAGAGAGACTGTCGATCTCCTAAAGGATCTAATGTACACGGAAAATGACGTCTTTATTCTGACGTCTTCAGGTACGGGTGCTGTTGAAGCAATGATCGTCAACATTGTTAACGAAGGCGACAAGATTCTAGTACCTGTATTCGGAGCATTTAGCGAAAGATTATGTGAAATAATAAGAATTTTCGGTGGTACTCCTATTCCTTTAAGGTATGAGTATGGAAAGGGTCCTACGTACGAGGATGTTAAAGAGGCTATAGAAAAAAATGATGATCTAAAGGCTATAGCCATAGTTTATAACGATACATCTCCCGGAGTAACCGTTAGGGATCTGCCAAAAATAGCGGAATACTCCAAGAATAAAGGCATTCTCGTATTGGTTGATGCTATATCAATATTTGGTGGCGATAAACTTCTGGTTGATGAATGGAAAATAGATGTGTTGGTAGCGGCTTCACAGAAATGTTTAGCGTCTCCACCAGGACTTGCGTTTATTTCCGTAAGCAATGATGCATGGAATGTCATAAAATCCACCAGGAAAAGAGCCTACTATTTTGACCTAGAAAAATACAGGCAATTTGATCGTAAGAATGAGACACCGTTCACTCCCGCCATATCTCTTCTTTATGCTTTAAACGAAAGTATAAAGACGATAATGGACATTGGATATAGCGAATGGATCAGAAATCATGAAAAGCGGGCAAACATTATTTATGAAGAGCTCCATAAAATGGGTGCCGAGCCGTTTGTGGAGAAAGATTTTCGATCAAATACTATCATAAGTTTTGCTCCACCTAAAGGCATTAAGCCTAGCTATGTAGTTGATATCATGGCGTCAAAATATAACGTTTACTTAGCTAGGGGTATGGGTCCACTATCGGAAAAAATAGTTAGAGTGGGGAATATGGGATACATCGGCATAAGGGAGATAAGACTATTAATAGAGCTTCTGTCTGAAGTAATGGGTATATCTAAGTCGAGATAAATAATGATGAAAAATGTTAGCTAAGGTATTTAAAGTAACTTTGGAGGGCGTCGAAGAATATTTTTTATCCTATGTATTTATTCCAGTTAATACCTTCCCTGCTGATGAGATTCCAGTTATTATTGAGAGAAAAATATTAATTGATAGTAGGGATACAATTCTTGTTCTGCTAAACTCAAAAGCCGTTTCATGTGAAGAGATTTTACTGCTTTCAGCGCTAAGAACTATTAGGGCTTTTCAAAGAGGTAAAAATATAGCTAAAAATTTTTACGTAGAATTTCTGCTTTCCCTCTTCGGAGATAGACAAATAAAAAAAGCCTTAGCTAAGAATTCGCTTAAGAAAAGCTCTGGATTCGTTCTTGCTCTAATAATAAGCAGTAATCTTAAAAGTCTACGTACAATAATAATTAATTTAATTAAATTATTTAATGCAAAATACGGTAAAATAAAAATACAAAGCTTTAAGCAATACTACATTATGAACGCATATAATCTTTTAGAGAAGGAAGTTCAAGCCACCTACGGAAAAACTTTTTCGGAAAAAATTATGAAATGTACTCTAAATAGATCCGCACTGATAGAGGTACTAAGATGAAGATCTCATTTTAATCTTTTGAATAGAAAGGATATCCTTAGGTTCAAGCAAGCTTATTCCCGTACTCTCGCCAATCACTTCAATAAGTATTATCTTGTCAGGATTCGTTAGGTTTACCTTGTTTGGAATTTTTGGTGCTATACTTTCAATTATATCTCTCTTCGATAAATTAGCTAACCTGATTTTCACTTCAATTTTATATGTGGCCTGATCAGGAAGCCTCCTTGAAAACTCCAACGCAACCTTAGATATTTCTTCAATTGTACTCGGCACCACAGCCTCTATCGGCAATACCTTAAGGATATATCTAAAATCCCAAGGACTTTTTTCAGCAATAGCTCTGAGCCTTTCTACAAAGGTTAAAGGATTTAGGCTGGTTTTAGCAACCAGTAGTCCGGGTAAGCCTGTTTTACTTATTTTTATTCTGGTATCACCTACCTCTCTGGAGAAGAACCAAAGCTCGGATATGCAGTCATTTTCTCTATTCCTATATGTGGATACTATTAAATTAAAGTCTCGCAGCATTTTCTCACAAAATAAAGTTCAAGATAGAAATTCTATATTTCCAACTCTTCCTCTGTTATTTCTATTCCTAACTTCTCTTCTATTCGTTCGATCTCGCCATCTCTTATCCATACTATTCTATCGCTTACATCAATCATCTTCAGGTCATGTGTAGCCGTAATAACTGTAACGCCCTTCTCTCTATTCAAGTCTCTTAATAAGTGTACAATCTTAAGTCCTGTATTAAGATCAAGATTACCAGTCGGCTCATCAGCCAGAATTATTGAAGGATCATTAGCTAATGCTCTTGCTATAGCAACTCTCTGTTGCTGGCCTCCGCTAAGCTCAGTAGGTCGGTGATGTAATCTATCTCCTAAACCTACTCTTTCAAGCAATTTTCTAGCCTTCTCCTCACGCTCCTTTCTAGGCACACCAGCAAAGATCATAGGTAGCATTACATTATCTAACGCTGTTAATATAGGTATAAGGTTGAATGTCTGAAATATATATCCGATCTTATGGCACCTAACCCATGCCATCTGTGCTGGAGTTAATTTGGATATGTCTCTTCCATCTAGGTATACTTTACCTTTAGTGGGCGCGTCAAGTCCTCCAATCATATTGAAAAGCGTTGTTTTCCCTGAACCTGAAGGTCCTAGTATGGATACGTATTCCCCGTATTTTACTTGGAGATTTATTCCCTTTAAAGCCTTAACAACTTCTCCCTTGAGGAAATAATACTTGTGTAAGTTTACCGTTTCTACAACGTATTGGGTCGACATATCCTTCACCAATAATTATTGCCGTAGCTATATTCTGATAAAAGCTATATATATTTTCTTGCATTTGCAATTAGAGGTGACTTATATGCCTAGGAGGAAAAAGAAGAAAAAAGGAGAAGAGAAAAAGGAAGTGCCTCTTCCTGCCGAAGGAGAAGTTCTAGGAGTTATTGAACAGTTATTAGGGTATGATAGAGTTCGAGTGAGATGTAGTGACGGCTATACTAGGTTATGTCGAATACCTGGAAGAATGAAAAAGAGAGTGTGGATGAGAGTAGGAGATATAGTTTTAGTGGCCATATGGGATTTTCAGCCTAAAGAGAGAGGCGACATAGTCTATAGATACGAAAGAGACGAGTTAAAGGAGCTCGAGAAACGAGGGTTACTTAAGGAATTGTTAGAGGAGGAATTTTAAGTACTCTCTGGAACTATAAAGTATTTATCGTTGAATTGGAAAAGCCTTACGTGTGATTTCTCTCTTATCCAGAGCGGTATTCTACTAAGCCTGACTTCTATTACTTTATAGTCATCATATCTCATCACTTGAACGTATGGAGGAGTCACAGATACCACTAATGCAGGAATCAACTCGCTTTCATTCACCATGTTACCCTTGGAAGCAACCCTTCCCCTAATCAAAGATGTATTATAAGTATCTAGGTTAAGAGCTAAAAAGCCATCTCTACGTACCTCCTTAATGTAGTAGGGACGGTTATTCAGAATCAATATGGATCCCTCCTTTAACGTGGGGAGCAAAGCAAGTATCGTTAGTTTCGTAATAGGCTTTCCTCTTTTGTTCACGCCAATGATTTTTACTGATTCACTAATTTTAGCGTGAAACGTCTTCTGAAGTTTCTGTGCAATAGACCTAGCAACATTATGTGATGTAAACATTAGGTCAATGTAATGTTTCTTTTCTACGATATCAAGTATTACAGCATCTCTATTTCTTCGTCTCATTTTATCTATTTCTCCCCCAATAAAACGTAGTATCATTTTCTTTTCAACAGCAGAAAGCCCTCTACTCCCAGCTCTAATCTGCAGTATTGCCTTCACAACTTTCCCGGCAATTTTTCTACACGACGGACAAACTTTCGACTTTACAGGGATACTAAAGTAATGTTCCTCGACTATGTCCTCTAGGTCCTCATGCAGAGACCCGATAACCTTTATATAGTATCTGATTTCCTTTGACGATAAGTTATCTATCTTTAATTCGAGTATCCTTAGTTTTCTTCGTTTTCTCTTAAAAAAGCCTGATATTAACCTGATTAATACTTGAGGTACGTCCTTGCTCTGGAAATACCATTTCCCGTTGAATTCCAACGAACCACAATATTTACAAATACTAACTCTGATAACAGGTGCCTCATCAAGTAGTCTATGCTCTTTTAAGTAGCAATCCTTACACATTCCCCCGTATAGTTTTATAGTTTCTCTTCCACAAACCGGACATATTAGTTTACTCACAACGTCCTCCCTATGCCGTTATTATTTGAACATGGGGTATATCCCCTATCCATATCACTGCGTCCTTTACTTGAGGAAAATGTCTAGAAATAAAATTTACGCTGTTTATGCCTATGACATTAATTATGGTAGCTGAGAATATATACTCAAGTAGTTCATCTACCCTAATTACTTTTCCTCCATAAAATCCTTCGCTCACCTTGATTTTTAACTTGCCATCAGAAATCTTCTTACCCAGTAATTCTCTATCACAAACTGCCAAAATGATGTCATTTCCGCTCTTATGAACCTTCACATAACATTCAGCGACAGACATCGTTAAACATCCTACTCAAATATGCGGGGGGTGGGATTCGAACCCACGCAGGCCTACGCCACCGGGTTTCTTATGATAACATCCTAAGCCCGGCCCCTTTGACCTAGCTCGGGCACCCCCGCCTGTAAGATAAGTAATTCATGAAGTTTTATAAAGATTTCTTATTGCTTTTGGGTGCTGACAACTTTATGCAATATGCATTACCTCACGTACAAGCCAGCATAATCTAGCAAACTCATCCAGCGGCTCTAAGCCTAAAGGCGGAAAACCAACGTCAAAGCCCCATCCTTCAACATTCAATGAAGCGCTCAACATAGCTCCTCATACCGCCTGAAAACACTACGTGCCTAAGCCTAGCCCAACATGCTGTAGAGGAATACCAGATAGCGCCATCCATAATAACTATCTGACACAATGTCTATGCCTGCTTTTGTGTTGTGCCAGTCTGTTTATGTGATTTACGCTAGCGTGTAGTGATCTGGTCTGAGCGGTAGCGTTCAGCGGGAAGCATCCGTTATAATGCTAACTCCAACATCGTATATGCATCAAGTAAAATAGTTCCAGAAAAACACTAACTGGACAGTCTCTCATTGCTTTCTTATTGCAACCTTAACGAGAGATTAGCTAGCGGGTGAGCATAAGTCTAGCGCCTATCATCCTAATAGCTTTCTCTAAGGTTTCGTGAACGTTTATACCCTCCTTAACGGATATTTCATTTACCTCTATAACATTCCCTAGGCGTAGCTTCTCAAGCAGATTTTTAACATATGATATTTTCTCTTCATCTGCAACGTCT
>Ga0190367_1001477_pt1 | contig 13515 bp, 17 predicted proteins | sample 4872181011_MG_FD_171838 | JGI IMG/M metagenome (GOLD analysis project Ga0190367, IMG submission 171838) | Hydrothermal vent microbial mat bacterial communities from Southern Trench, Guaymas Basin, Mexico - 4872-18-10-11_MG | ecosystem: Environmental > Aquatic > Marine > Hydrothermal vents >...
GTGATTGATGAGGCTAAGAAGAAAAGAGAAAAAGAAAGTTTAAGATTAAAACTTAAGAGAGCATTCTTTATAATTTTCTCATCAGCAGCCACTACCATAGGAGCAATGACGCCTTTGCTAATGAGCTCATTTGCAAATGTAAAAGGCTTTGCTTTTACTACTATTGTTGGTGTATTGATTGGAGTATTTATCACACGTCCAGCATTTGCAAGAACAGTAAAGGTTCTTTTAAATGAGTGATTTTCACTTCTTCCACAATCTTGGCATCTCCTTAGGCGTTATAAATATCCTTTCAGGTATAGCAACAGGTTTCTTGGATGAGAAGTTTAAATTATTGAAATCAATAGTGGTTTTCATCAATCCTATCAATTCTTTTTTTAATGTAAAAACTCCAACAATCTCTCCTTTTTTTATTCTATTATGATGCATTATAATTCCTCTTGGAAACAATTTTGCTCCATATACTATTGATGATGCAGCCTCATCTTTGACATATACTGGTTTAAAGTTTCTGAAGATAACTTCCTCAACTGGAATTATTATATCTCGTAAAGGTTCATATTTATTAAATGTGGAATAAAGATATGCCCTCTCATAAAAATCATAAAAATTTATTGCTTCCTTCTCATTAAATCCTAAACTCTCTGTTCTTCTTAATTCTTGCATATGGGCTCCCACACCGCTTATTCTCCCAAAATCCCTACATAATGCTCTGATATACGTCCCTGCTTGCACCTTAGCCTTAAATAATACATATCTATTCGAGTCTATTTCCAATATCTCTATGGCATAAATCTTTCTTTTTCTAACCTTTCTTTTAACTGCTGATTTTCTTGGAGGTAATTGATTAATTTCTCCCTCAAAACCCTTCAATATAGAGATTATTTTATCTTCTTCCATCTCTTTGTGTATGTTCATCAAAACAACGTATTCCTTATCTTGTTTTGAAAGATAGTGATTTAGCTTAACTGCTCTATTTAGCAAGATAGGTAAAATTCCAGTAACCTTTGGATCCAATGTGCCTACATGAGATGCCTTATTTATATTTAATGCTCTCTTTATATGAATCACCAAATCCTGAGAAGTTACATCAGAAGGTTTATCCAAAATAATAACTCCTTTATCCAATACCTCACTAAAATCCCTCTCCAAAGGATCTTTACCATAAAGATTTTTCTTTTTTAAGTATTCTTTATCAATGATTGTGAATTCTTCATAATTTATAGAGTTCATTTTTAAATTCACATACACCATAGAGTTAAATTTTTAAAGATTGTGTTTTAAATAATTTTATGCGGAAAAAACCTTTTATCTTTGAGGAATACTCCTTGATAAAAAACTCTGAAGGAAATATAACTCAAAAAAAGCTTCCATATATAGAGCCTTCCTATGCTCTCACTGGAAATCTTCTCACTTTAGAGGTTATTGTTGGATATAATGGCTCATCCGAGATCTCATCAACAAGAGAAATAATCGACTTGGCATCATTAAAGGATATCAATAACAGGATAATATATAGAAAAATAGAAAATTTTCAAAATATTAATAAGATATTAAAGAGAGATGGAGAAGGAATGTATACGCTATCAGATTTCATAAGAGGGAGACTTGGAGAGATTTATGCAGAGATAGGCACTATAAGAATATTTAAGAACATTCTTCCTGAATATATGGAAGAGTATTCAAGAAAATATTTGAAATCATATGATGTCTCTATTGTTGAACAAATTGTATCAAAAAGATATGTTCTCCAAAAGAGAATCAATGCCCTAAATCATAGCAATTATCTCCTTATATATAATAAACCTTCAGGGAATATCATAACCAAAGGAGAATTTGATTTTGTATTTCAAATCAGTTATGAATATAGAAATAGCAAGGTAAGTGTACTTGTAGTTGGAGAAAGCAAAACAGGAAATTTACATATAAACCCAAAGCGTCTAACAGAAAACCTGATAGCGCTTAGCAGATTCCCTTATGATTATATCATTTATTCAATTGTAATTCCTCAAGAAATATATTTCAATAAACAAAAAAACATAAAAAGTTTAATCTCAAAAAATATAAAAGATTTGTATTATTCTATACTTCAAAATGCCAAAACAAGATATAAACAAGTAAAATTTGAGAATAAATATTATATAGTTCCAATCATATTCAGAGTAAGAAATACTGATGTTTCCTCATTTTTCAAATATCTTTCTGGTGTTGTTACAGATAATATTCTGCGTCTATTTAAAGAAAGAAATATAGAGGTTGTATTAAAAGTAGATATGAATGCTCATTCTCCAACTTATATAGATCCAAAAAAATGTAAACCTCATTTTATGATAAAAATCCCATTGGATGTATTGATAGAGGATATAAAACATATGAAAAGCGGTTCAAAAGAAGAACTCCTAAAAAAATATGGAGAGCATATCCATATTCTTATATCTCAATAGAGAATGGGGTCGCCCGGATTTGAACCGGGGTCCCCGGCTCCCAAGGCCGGAAGGATGGACCAAGCTACCCTACGACCCCTTATACAAATAAAAAATAAGAAGAAAATATGCTATTCTTTTACAATCAATTTTGCTAATTCCCTGCTGTATTTCCAGTCCTTAGGTAATTTACCTTGTATTTTATAATATTCTGCTAATCTTCTAATTTTACTCTCCAAGATTTGCAATCCTCTCGCAGAATGCTTATCCTTTTTATGTTTTTCTAAATGATTCGCAACCCTCACTGCTCTTTTTATTAAGTTGTATAGATCCTCTGGTATCTCGCTTGCCAATCCATGCTCTTCCAGTATCTTAGTTATGGTCTTGCCAGTTATCTTCTTTACTGAAGGAATCCCATATTGATCCCTCAAAATAAGACCTATCATCGCAGCTTGATATCCCTCTTTCCTAAGTTTTACTACTAATTTTTCAACTTCCTCCTTGCTATACTCAACCCATTTCAAGTCATCCATGTTTATCACCCTTAGATCTAAACCAGCACTTTGCTGGTTTAGTCCTAAAATTTAATAATATAATAAAAATTTTAAAAATTTATGAGAATCTCAATATAACTATGGCAAAAAATAGATATAATTATGAAGAACTCTTAGAAAAAGCATATAAATCATTACCAGAGAAAGTATTTGAGGATAGTGAAAGATGGGAAATTCCAGTACTTAATTCTACAATTATAGGTAATAGAACAATCATTAAAAATTTTGTCTCATCATGCAAATATATAAGAAGAGATGAAAAGATGGTTGCAAAATATCTTTTTAAGGAAATAGGTACCCAGGGCTATATTGATGGTGAAAATCTTGTGCTCTTAGGAAAATTCTCAAACAAGGTAATTAATGAGAAATTTAATAGATTCGTCAAAAATTATGTTCTATGCCCTATTTGCTCAAAGCCAGATACAATACTTATAAAAGAAAATAGAGTTATGTTCATAAAATGTGAGGCATGTGGAGCAAGAAATTCTGTGAAACCCATATAATCACTAACCCAATCTATTTATTATATGTGGAAGATGATATTTTATAAATCCATAAACCCTCGGAGTAAACAAATCCCTATTTTTTAGATTCTTCAAAGAGATATAATGGAGAGTTTCTTTTTTTATTTCTTTTTGTGAAAAAATAGATATTACCTTGCAAAATTCATATTCTGCATTTATTTTTTTATACTGATAAAAATATATGTAGTCAGAAATCTCAGCCCTGCATTTCTCACAAAAATTCTTAATCACATTTTTTATTTTTTCATCTATTAGCTCGCTCTCATATACATGATCATGATATGCAAAATCATATAGCATTGGATATTCCTCATTCATATTCATCTTTTTTAATCCTATCTTATCACCTGGTTCTAATATTACTAAAACTGCAACAGATAAATGCATCTTTGGAAAATTAGGATCATGGACTACCTCGTGATTTTCATATCCTATTATTTCTCCCAATTCATTTACAAGACAAATTCTTTTTTTCATGATTTCTATACCCTCTAAACTTAAAATATAAGAAGATATATTCCTATTATGAGGAACAATATTCCTCCAATCACACCTAACATGGTATATCCTGGTGGCTGATAATCGCTTTCTCCTGGGTATATAAACACCATAAAATATCCAAAAATGAATATTATTAATCCCACAAATTTTCTGAGTATGACATACCACGGTAGAGAAATAAATATTAAGTATATCCCACTTGAGATAAGCAAAATGCTTATTATAAGAGATAGTGTCATGGCTGAAGAGGAAAGAGCCAATCTAAAACTCAACAAAAACATACTGACTCCTATAAAAAACATTATTATTCCTAAAAAAGAAAATACATTTTCCACCATAAAATTATATTAAGATGTTAATAATATATTAATTTTGTGAGAGAATGGTATGGGCAAAGTCTAGGATGGTAATAAGGGATTATATCTTTGAGCCAAGAAGGAACCTATATTTAATGTGGTCTGGTAGAATTCCATCTAAGATATGTATAGAAATTTATCACCTATTACAAGAGATTTTTTCTGTTCCTGAAAGCCATATAATGGAAATGGTATCTGATTGGGAAACAAAAGAAGGGAATATTAAATTCAAAGTTGGGTGGAGAGTTATAAAGGAATTCGATATATATTCATATCTGAGATTCGATATAAATATAGCTGGAAAGATAGATAAGAGCGGCTATGGTACAATTTCGATAGCAATGAAGCCTCGTTTTTTCACAGAATATCCTCAAGACAACATATTTCAGCAAACAATTCTTTACGAAATTCTGCGAAGAATATGGCATGTTGTATTTTATGAAAAGAAAATTTTTCAGTATAAAGAAGAGAGCAGAATATTGGTAATGGAATTTAACAGGAGATTAAAGGAACTTCTTGAGAGCTATAGCATAACTCCACCACAAACATCATAATATCCATTACTTGTATGGATATCTCCTAATATATCCACATTCCTTGCATATATAAAGTATTGATTTTGTGTTTTTATCTACTCTAACCTTTAATGTGTCTGATGTAAAAAAGGTGTTGCATCTCCTACAGAACTTCTTCCCATATCTTCTTCCAACTCTAAGATTAACCTTCTCTGCTATCCTTCTTGCAAGAGATACATATCTCCTTGCTAATTCTTTCTCGCCTTTTAATGCAGCCTTTTCTGCCAATGAGAACAACATAGAAATTCTTTTCTCAGCAATTCGTATTTGCCATTTCGGTTTTGGAAACCTTTTTCGGTTATCATTCATAAAATAATTTAAATGTTTTAAATACTTAAATAATTATGGTCAAATTTTCAATATTTTCATCCTCAAAGAATAAGGATTCTCAACAACATGTGAAGAATTTGGAAAAATATAGGGAAATTGCATATAGGCTTTTAAAATCAGGAAAGACAGAAAATGAAGTTGCAGCATATCTTAAATCTCATGGATTGTCTTATGAGCAAATAGATTCTATACTTAATGATTTAATAAAATCCGCAACCTTATCTACAAGATTTTCTCCTCCTCCACCACCTGCATCATTTCCTCTTAGCCCTCCAAAGACGCATCAAAAAGCAGAGTTGCAACAACCTCCTCAGCAATCAAATCAAAACATCTCGCATCAATTAGATGTTCAATCCTTGGTAAATACGATATTGGAAAAGGTGCTAATAGAAATGGAAGAGCTTGTGGATTTAATAATAGAAAAGAAGTATGGAAATCTAAAAAAGGATATAAAGGAGTTAAATGAATTAAAAGTAAATATAGAAAATATGGATAAGAAACTTAAGGAATTTACAGATAATTTAAGCTCTCAAATAAATGAGAAATTAGAGAACATAGAAAAAACAATTGCATCTTTAGATGAGAGAATAAATCAATTAGAGCCAAAAATAAACGCATTAGAGAGCGCATTTAAAGACACTGTTCCAAATATCATTGATGATTTAAGAAAAGTTGAGGAGATGATCTCAGAGAAATCTGGTGAAGAAGAAAGTTTTGTTCTCTCTTTAAAAAAAGAAGAAGAAACTAAAAAAAATAAAAAGGAAAAGGAAGAGGAAAGCGATACTTCATCAAGTGAATTCAAATTTGATGATTTAATCAATTAAGGGAGGAATACAAATGAGAATATACACTCTTGGGGGCTATGATGAAGTTGGAAGAAATATGACTGCAATAGAGCATGAGAAGGAAGTTGTAATCTTTGATATGGGATTTAATATGGATAAAATAATTCTTATGGAAGAAGAAGAGAGAAATGCAAGCTATAGAGAACTAATAAAATATTCTGCAATCCCTGATGACTCTATTCTTAAAGGTAAGAAGGTTGTTGCAATAGTGCCATCGCATGGGCATCTTGATCATATAGGTGCTATCCCTATAATGGCTGAGAGATATAATGCCCCAATTTATGCAACCCCTTACACCCATCTTCTTTTAAAAGAAATGTTTAAGGAGCAAGGAAGAGAGCATCTTATTAAAAGATTGAAATGTTTGGATTATAATCAACAAGTAAAAATAGGAAAAAAGGGAATGAGTATAGAATTTATATATGTTACGCATAGCATCCCTTATAGCTCTATGGTTTTATTGAGAACTAAAGAGGGAAATGTGGCTTATCTTAATGATTATAAAATAGATTTTTCACCTGTTCTGAAACAAGAAAAGCCATTTCCTAAAAGACAATTTAAAAAGATTGGAAAAGAAGGATTAAAGGTTCTCATTATGGAAAGCCTAAGGGCTGATGAAAAATCAAAAACATTATCTGAAAATTTGGCAAGATATATGGTGAAAGAAGTTATCAAAGAATCTTATGAAGAAAGCAAAGGGGCTGTATTTTTCACTACTTTTTCTTCTCATATTGCAAGGTTAAACTCTGTAATAGAAGCAAACAAAGGAGAAAGAAAAGTGATAATGCTTGGTAGGAGCTTAGATTTTTATGTTCGATGCGCTCGTAAATTAAATCTTATAGATGTAAAGGATATTCCCATTTATTATCATAGAAAAAAGATTATAAAGGTTCTAAAAAAGATCCAGCAGAATAAAGAGGAATATCTCGTAATTTTAACAGGAAATCAAGGAGAATATGATGCTGTGCTAACAAGAATGTCAAGAGGAGAGTATCCTTATATGTGGGATAAAAATGATACTGTAATTATTTCTTCAAATCCCATTCCTCATCCCGTAAACATCGCTAACAGATTTGTGTTGGAGAGGAATTTGCAAGAAAAAGGGGTAAGAGTCATAGATGGAATCCATGTTTCTGGTCATGCACGCAGAGAGGATTCTCGTGATATTCTAAGGTGGTTAAACCCAGAGTTTTTGATTCCAAGCCATGGAGATCTTAGCAAAACCTCTGCTTTAGCAGAATTGGGCAAGGAAGAGGGTTATATAATAGGAAAAACAGCAATACTATCATATAATGGAAATGTGATTGACTTATGAGGAGAAAATCTCTCATGAGGATATTCCTTCTAGTTTGCTGTATATTTGTGTTTCTATTGATTTTTATAAGCGTTTTATATGTTAATGAGAAGGTTAATTCTCAAAGGCAATATATGCTTTATGCAAAGGTTTTAAAAGTGATAGATGGTGATACCTTTGAAGTTTATGTGTTAAATACAAGTAGAGTTGAACGTTTAAGATTAAAATGCATAGATTTTCCTGATCTTGCTCCTCAGGAGAGAGTAAATAAATGGTTATTTAAATATCATGTGAAAAATATGTCAATACTCATAAGATGTTATCATGAGAGTATTTCATTGCTAAAAGAAATGTTAGAAAACAAGAGCATTATTATCTTGCAAGATAAAAAATATGAACGTGATAAATATCATAGATTGTTGGGATATGTTATATTTAACGGAACAGATATTAATGATTTTCTTATTGAGAATGGATATGCAATCCCATATCTATGCGATAAATATGCTCCTTCTTTTGATAGAGAAGGTTGCTTATGGATTGAATAATGAATCTTCACGCTAACCAAAAATTTTTTTAATAAAATGGTTAACGCAAAGAACATCGCTTTTCCAAAGGTCTTAGAGCAGGTAACTCGAAAAGAGGATAGCATGCTGCAATGCCTTTGTGTTAGCGATTTTGCGCGTTAACCAATTTTTTAATAAATATGGTTAAGGGGAAGTATACCATGTCAAAGGCACTTTATGGCATGCTAACCTCTTCGAGCGTTTAGGAAGCAGATAACATGAAGAAAGGTTAGCATGCTCTTATGTGCTTGGTATGGTAATATCTTCCCTTTAACCAATCTTATTAAAAAAATTTTTGGTTAAGAGGAAACATTACGCTCCAACAGAACACATCTAAGCAGATAATCTTCTAAAGAGGTTTGAGAGTAGCTAGCCTTAATTTGGTTAACTTCTCTAAAACCTTTTAGAAAATACTTTTGCGTTAAAAAAATTATTTAAAATTACCTATCATTTTATTCTTTATGGCTGTGTGGCATAGTAGATCAAGGAGAAAAAAGACAGGTGGTTTATACCATAGAAATAGGAAGCATAAGAAATATGAAATAGGAAGAGAGCCAACATATACAACAATAGGTGAACCAAAAATAAAAGTTATTAGAGTGAGGGGAGGAAATATAAAGGTTAGAGCTGTTTCTGTTGATTATGCTATCATTAACAAAGATGGCAAAGCTCAAAAGGTAAAGATATTAGATGTGATAGAAAACAAAGCAAATATGCACTTTGTAAAAAAGAAAATAATTACTAAAGGAGCCATTATTCAAACTGAATTAGGTAAAGCAAAGGTTACATCCAGACCTGGTCAGGAAGGAGTGGTTAACGCGGTTCTAATTGAATAAGTTGTAAAGATCTCTATTATTTTCTTTTTTAACCAAATTTTTTTAAACTATCATTTTTCAAATATAGATATTATGAAATCAAAAGAAATTATTGAAATATTAAGTAGAAATTTAACAGAAATAAAAAAGTTTGGTGTTAAGAAAATAGGTGTTTTTGGCTCTGCAATAAGAGATGAATTAAAAAAAGGAAGCGATATAGATGTTATTGTGGAGTTTGAGGAAGGAAAGGCAACATTTGAAAATGTAGGAAAACTAATAGATTTTCTTGAAAATATATTTGGTAGAAAAGTAGATATACTCACTCCTTATGGAATAGAATCCATAAGGATAAAAGAAATAAAAGAGAATATAAAAAAGGAGATAGTATATGTCTAAAAGAAAATGCCTTTCTCCTTTCCTCTATATCAACATGTTTCCGAATAAATAAGATAAAAGATAATATGCGCCATAATAAATTGCGATGCTTAGGAGCATGAAAATAGGAGAATATTTCAATGCATTTTTATATCCTCCTGTTTGAATTATGGAAATCAATAAACCAGCAAAAAAAGTGGTAATCATGAGCGAGATAAGGGAAAATATCTCAAACATTTGAACATTTATCTTTGGCTTGTGTATGGTCATGATATTCATAACACTATATTCCTTGAGCATTTCCTCCATTGAAACATCAATCTTCCACATAGACATTGTAGAATTTATTAGAAAAACAGATATTGCGAAGAGCACAGGAGATGCTATAACACCAGCAAAGAATATAAACATGATATATGTTATAACAGTAGTTTTGATCTCCTTCTGTAATAGCTCTGTGTTGCGAATATCATTTGCGGCCTCTTCAAGCAATTTTGCAATGTTTCCTCCAGCTCTTAATCCCTGAATTAGCAATTTTATTGTTTTATTAAAAATTTGTGATTTTATATAAGATGACATATCCAAAAGTGCATCATCAACATCTTTACCGCTATAAATCTCATATGCTGCTTTTCTTGTAATCTCACTGAGCTCACCAAATTCCTTCCGAGATGCAAAAAGGATGGCTTTATCAATAGTAAGACCTGATTTCATATTTGAAGATACAAGAATCAAGAAATCTGGAAGATATTTCTCTATCCTTTTTCTTCTACTTTCAGCAGACATTATCAAGGAAAAATAAGGAATTAATAAAGATGCTATTAACATGAAAATAAAAAGCAAAACAGGAAATATGAAAGAAACCTTAATTAAAAATAGATAGATGGGAAATATAGAAAGTAGCAAAAAAGAGATTATTGATATTTGGGAATAATAATAAGGATAATCTTCTATGTTTGAATATCGTGCTTCCTCCTCTATCTTTCTTTTATAAAAATTTGGAAGTAAATAATAAAGCGTAACCACATATCTTTTGAATTTGTTTCTTTTTGCCTCCTTTTCCACATTTTCTATTTTTCTTTTTATCTCCTCCAAATCTTTCCTATGCCTTCTTTTTATTAGCCACTTAAATGTCATTTAAAAGCACCTTATATCTTGATTGTTGGTCTTTTGCTTTTTATCAAATTAAGGAAACCCCATTGGAAAAAGATTGAGAATATAATAATCCCTATAAAGATTCCTTTATTGAGAGAAAATCCTGCAAAAGAAGAGATTATCATCAAAAAAGTAATTCCTAAGGATGGCATGATCACTGCTATCATCATATATATGAGTGTTAGAGGATTTAGTTGTCTTCCATAATCCTTTATTGTAATGATTTGCTCATTTATGATTTCATTTACAACATTTTCCAAAGGTCTTTCAATATCTGTCCCTGTCTTTATAGCATTGAGTATCTGCCAAAAAGATTTGCGATATTTATCAGATGCACTTCTTAATATGCTTTCTTCTAATGCTTTTGATTCGCTATATCCCGCATTGATTTTCTTAATAATTTTCTTGAACTCTTCACTTAACTCTCCATAATCCCTTGTTAATGACACGAGGGTCTGATAAAGTGGCACTCCTGATCTTATTTGAATAAGCATGTGTCTAAGCGCATATGGAAGCTCCTCTTCTATCTTTCTCGCCTTTCTTAATGCATAAACTTTAGGTCTATAAAGTTGAGTATAAAAAAACATAAAAAAGAATAGAATGGATATGGGAAGTATTTTCAAAAATATGATCTCTTTGGTGAAGAAATATAATATCAACAAAGAAGCAAAAAAGAAAAAAGTAATCTGTAAAGAGGAGTAAAGAGAATATGCAATATATTCAACCAAATTTAAAGGTACCTCGGCTTGATATAAATAGATATTGAGGTGTCTAAAAGACTTTGCTAATTTGTTTGCGATGGGATATAAAAAAGAGCTTCTTCTCAAGATATTCTCATTTATCCTAAACATACTCTCTCCTCATCCAGATGTTTTTAAAGATTGTTTCCATTCTTTATAAATGTCATCTCCAAACAATTCTTTGAAATCCTCCTCATCCAATCTCTTTTTATTAATAAATTCCATAAGATATGCCTCATCTCTATAATATTCTGCAATAACCTTACCAACAGAATTTATGGTCTTTATATTGTTCTTTCTCATCCATTCCAAGATGCTTATCTTCTTTTTAAGCTCCTCCTCTACTTCTTTTTCATTCATCCCTGTATATAAATAGATATCTTCCATTATCCTGTATGGCTTATTAAAGCGTTCAATGATATCTTGCTTAGCATTCCATCTATAAATTATATTAAAACTACTTTTCTCCTCTGCAGGAATTATCTCTGCTATCTCCAATGTTCTCCTAATGCCTAATCTTCTATGTCTAAACTGAACAACTATAAGATGTAAGGCGCTTAGCACAGAAGGAGGCAAGCTCATTGGTGGATTTAGCAATCTCTTAAAAACCTCCTCTGCTCTGTCACCATGAAATGTGGCATATGCACTGTGACCTGTTCTTATTGCCTCAAACATAACCTCTGCCTCTTCCTTTCTTCTTATTTCTCCTATTATTATCCTATCAGGCCTCATTCTAAGAGAGTTTACCAACAAATCTAACATAGTCACTGCTCCTTTTCCTTCAGGATTTGGTTCACGAGATGATAATGGAACCCAATGTAAAAAGCTTGGAAGATTTATCTCGCGAGTGTCCTCTATGGAGATAATTCTATGATTTGGAGGCATGAAAGGCATGAGAACATTAAGCATAGAGGTTTTTCCTGATGCTGTTCCCCCAGCAACCAAAAGGTTCATTTCATATTGAATAGCAGTCCATAAAAAAGCAGCAACCTCAACGCTTAAGGTCTTGCTTTCTATAAAATGTATTATTGTCCATGGATTTCGCGAGAATCTTCTTATTGTAAGTGTGTTTCCCTCTGTTGAAATAGGAAACAAAGTTGCATTTACTCTATCTCCTGTAGGTAAATGAGCATCCATTAGAGGGTTTAGGTTTGTGATTTGTCTGCCAACTCTTCTTCCAATAGCAGAGGCAAAATTATAAATTTTCTCTTCACTCTCCACAAATATATTTGTCTTTAACCATCCATATTTTTTATGATATACCCAAATAGGCTCATTATGTGAGTTTACCACAATCTCCTCGATATTATTATCCACTAAAAGAATCTCTATATCCTCCAATCCTAACATCTCATGCAATAAGATACCTGTAAGATGTTTCTTCTCTTCATCAGATGAATATGGCAAATATTTATCAAGTTCTTTTTGAATTTTCTTTCTAAATTTCTCCTTTACACGTGAATAAAAAGAAGGATCAACAAATTCTCTAACTGACAAATCTATATCCTGGATTATTTCATCTCTGATTGTCTCCAAAATTGCCTTAACAGCAGTTGAAATCTCTTGCTTATTCAATATGTAATGAGGAACATAATCCTTAATACTTCTTTTTATTATTATCTCTGCCTTAACTCCATCTGCCTCTAAATCGTATCTCTCTAAGATGATTTCCTCTTGCTCCTTTTTATCTCTCATATGAATTCACTTTTTTCATGACCACAATATATTGTATAGCATTATATCAAGATGATAATATCATTACATAAATATTTTTATAGCCAGATGCATAAATAAATTTTTGTTTCTAATATTGTGAAGGGAGGTAAAACTAAATGAAAGAGGAAATGATTGTATGTAGAGTTTGCTCTCTTCCTACGCCAATAAATAGAGATAGATGTATACATTGCAAATCTCCATTACAAAAAAGTATATTTGAGAACAATGTAAGAGAAATAACCCTCATTATATCTATTTGGTATGTAATTATGTGGATTATATATGCCCTAACAAAAGCTCCTGAGATAAAGACAATTCTTTTACTCAATAAAATAGAAATTCTTTCGCTTTTGATTATAGATATTCTATTTTTAGATAGATCCCTTCACCATTTTAAAAGTATTAAAAGAATCCTATACCATAGGATTCATAAATGGTCTCCCTATATGTTTTATAAACTTTTTGTTATAAGAAAATAACTTTTATTTATCCACACCACAAAATCTTGTCTCTTATAGGATGACTTGATAGCTTATCCTTTACACCACACGTGGTTTCAACTATTATGTCTTTTATATTATTGCATAGTATATCACAAGGTATCCTAAAAATGCCTATCCCTCCAGGAGGTAAAACATATATCTTTGAGAGATTTGTATAGCATACTTTCTTATAATCATTGCTATAGATAGTTATGTTCTTTATTCCTGCATTCTCAAAGAGTATGTTCTCGACCCTTACCACAT
>Ga0190367_1001479_pt1 | contig 13502 bp, 11 predicted proteins | sample 4872181011_MG_FD_171838 | JGI IMG/M metagenome (GOLD analysis project Ga0190367, IMG submission 171838) | Hydrothermal vent microbial mat bacterial communities from Southern Trench, Guaymas Basin, Mexico - 4872-18-10-11_MG | ecosystem: Environmental > Aquatic > Marine > Hydrothermal vents >...
GGCTAGGTTTAACGGAAAACGTGGAATTTACGGGTTTTATCCCCTCCATCAGGAAAGTCCATCAGTTCATAAAATCGGCGGATATCTTCGTGCTCCCATCATATATGGAGAACTTTAGTATTTCTCTTTTAGAAGCCATGGCTTCTAAAACTCCGATAATAGCATCAGATGCTGAAGGTAATCTAGAGGTGTTATCGAGTAAAGAAGCTCTATTTTTCCGACGTGGGGATTATAGAGAATTGGCGGAGAAAATAGCATTGCTAGCTGGGGATAAAAATTATAGTAGTAGGTTAGCTGAAAGAGCGTACAGCTTAGCGGCTAGCAAGTATTCTTGGAGCGTTATCGTGGACCGGTATCTCCGAATTTTTAAAGATTTAGCAGGCGAGAGTTAATGGTCTTGTCAAGTATTCCTCTAAAAAACTCCCCCAAACCTCTACACATTCCTACTTTCGATGGCAGTGGTCAGGCGGTCCACCCGGACATAGTTAAAATAGGGGATTCTGGGTACGTACTCGCATTCACCCCCTATCCCTACTCTAGCGAGCTGTACGAGAATCCCTCGATACTAGTTAGCCGAGACGGGATATCCTGGTCTGAAGATGAAATTAAAAACCCCGTGGTTCGGCCTAAGGTAAGCGGCGAGCTTACCAGCGACCCGGACGTAGTATATGCGAAAAACCGCTTTTACCTATTTTACATAAGTTGGAAATGGGGCGGAAAGTTGTTTAAAAAGGCCAGGGCTCTCCTGAAGCAATATACTAAGCAGTACTTCGCCGCCGTAACTCTCGTTACCTCAACTGATCTTAAAAAGTGGAGCGAACCTATTCAAGTTTTAAAGAGCGGGGGAATCTCCAGTTTTTCGCCTTTTACTAGGTTAATCGTAAGCCCGTCTGTTACATGGGATGGAATATTTAGAATGTGGTATGTTAAAGTCTTCGGATGTACTGATTCAAGTCCACGCGTATACTATAGGGAAAGCTTAAACGGAGTAGAATGGAGTAGGGAGAAACGAGTATTTATTAAGCTTCCCGAGGGCGAGGTTTTATGGCATATTGACGTCGAGGAGCTAAGCGATGGTCGCTATTTAATGGTCATCGCTGCCTACCCTGAGTCGGCAAACTGTGGAAAAGTGAAGAATCTATACCTAGCTGTGTCGAGCGATGGTTTAAACTGGAGGACCTATGAAAAACCATTACTTGTCACGGGTCCTGAAGAGTCGTGGGATAGCGATAGCCTATACAGATCAACTTTTATAGTAGAAGACGGGAGGCTATGTCTATGGTATACGGGTTCGCGGAGAAAGATATGGAGAATAGGATACACTCATACAGAAAAACCTCTTTTCGATGAAGAGGTATACTCCTTAAACGTAGTCAAGGCGGAATTATGAGAGTACTCGTTTACATTGACGATTTAAGCATTAAAGGAGGCGGCGAAAGAGTAGCGATGTATTTTCTCAAAGCTCTACTGCGCAACGGCATCGACACCTACTTCCTAACACTAACTGAGGTCAACACCTTCGAAGAAATAAACGCCTATTATAGAAAGAACCCAGGGAAATTCTTTAAAGGATGGACGTTCTCGCGCCTCCTCTACATAATCCCCAAAAAAACGAAGATTATAAGCATAGCTTTAGACTACATATTCTTAATTTCTACGTGTTTACAGCTCTTCCTAGTTAACCGAAAGGCAAAGCCGGATGCTTACATAGTCATCGTAAACACGACGTGCCAAAACGCCCCCTTCATACTTCACGGAAAACCGATCATTTCATGGGGTCTAACACCCTTCAAGAAAAAATGGACACTTCCCCTCCACAATATTTTGCTAGAATTGGGTCTAAGGAAGGGATGGCTTATCCTAGTAGTTGGATCAAAACGGCAGAAGCAGGCGTCTGATAGAGAGTACGGGATCTACGCAAAGGTTATCACAGTAGGCTACGACGATGAGTGGTTTAAATATTGTGGAGGGAGAAAAGTTAGAAATAAGATAGTTTATATCGCGCGGATATCACCGGAAAAAAGAGTGGAACTAGCTATTGAGGCGGCCAAGTTGTTAAAAGAAAAGTATGACGACTTTAAGCTTATAATAGTGGGCTATCCGCAGAACAGGAGGTATTACAGAAGGTTAAAAAAGCTAATAGCGGAGTACGATTTGTCAAATAATGTAAAGCTGCTCCCCGAAGACTCCCCCACCGTCATTAGAGAGAACTTGCTAGAAGCAGAGGTTTTCTGGAACTTTTCTGAGGGTTATGGAGGAGTAGTAAATTATGAAGCTCTGGCGTGCGGGTGTATACCGGTATTCTCCAGAAATTTTAAAGATCAGATAGGCGGGCACGGATATGTGGTAAACAGCGTCGAGGAGGCAGTCGAAGCTACGGTAAAAATACTAGAAATGGACGATGAAGAGAAAAGGAAGCAAGCTTTAGAATGCTCGAGATACGCGAGAAAATTCTCTAGGTCGATTTTCGAGAAGAAATTTGTAAATCTCATACGGCTAGTTGTTGGCAGGAGTTGATTCATATTAAAGAGTGTAAACTATCTGTCGTAGTACCATCTTATAATTCGCACCCCACGATAAAAAAATGCATAGAATCCCTACTTAAACAGGAAATAGAGGCAGATTACGAGATAATAGTAGTCGATAGTAGCAGCGACGAGGGCGTAGCCGAAATATTAAAAGAGTTTCCGGAGGTAAAGCTTTACCGTTTTCGAAAACGCCTAAACGCTGGACAGGCCAGAAACATAGGAACAAAAGCGAGCAGAGGAGATATCATAGCATTTATAGACTCCGACTGCGTAGCGCCCGAGAACTGGCTTAAAAGAATACTCGATGACTTCAATAGATACCCTCAAATCTGCGGCGTTTTCGGAGTTTACACTGGAGGGCGCAGTTTACTAGAAAAAATCTGCGGAGGAGAATTCCGCAAACAGTCAGGAATCGGTTTCTGTAAAGGCTTTATAGAAGGGAATTGCGCCTTCAAGAGGGAGGTTTTCGAGAAAGGATGTTCTTGGAGCGAAAGAACTAGATCCCAATACGTAGACTTAGCAAAGTGTATAAGGCTTAAAGTCGGAAAGCCGGTTCTTTGGGATTCCGACCTGAAAGTCCTACATCTGGGGAGGGTAACGTGGAGAAAATTAATTAAATCTGGTATGTCAAAATTTGAGGAAGATAAAAAATCAAAAATGCTCATGGCTAAATCCCTAGCCTTTTCCCTAATGTTGTTAGTCGGCTTTGCGTCTTTCCTCTATTACCTGGCAACTATGGACGTCAAAGCTCTTATTCTATCAATTTCCCCGAATATTCCCCTCATGTATTACGCGCTTAGAGATCGTATGCTCTCTTTTAAATACAGAATTGTACTCCTCCCATATCTGGTATGGATAAGGTGGGTTTTTTGGTTTGGATGGTTTTACGCTTGTATGACGTATTTTTCAGAGAAACAAGGTTCTTATGGAAAAGATGCTTAATAGCATAGAAAAATATTCATATGACCTCGATAATATTAGAATATTAAATACACGTTGGTGAAAATGTATCCTGAAAATATAAGAGAAAAAATCCTATTAACCGGCGCCACGGGCTTTATAGGCAGTCACCTAATCCCTAAATTAGTAGAGAGAAACTACGATGTATACGTTCTTCAAAGGTATATAACTGGGAGATACGTTTTAGGCTCAAATGTAAAAACCGTTTTTGCAGACTTAAGAAACGAGGTGGACGTCAGGAGAGCCGTTAAGCTTGTACAACCAGATTACGTCATACATCTAGCCGCTATAAGCCCAGTCTCCTACAGCTACGACCACCCGCAAGAAGTCATAGAAGTAAACTTATTAGGAACGGTAAACCTGGCAGAAGCCTGTCTCCGCGAAGTACCCCGTTTAAACCAGTTCCTTTTCGCTTCTACATCTGAAACCTATGGGAATGGTCCAGTACCTAAGAAAGAGGATACTCCTCAAAACCCTAACAGTCCCTATGCTGTAAGTAAGCTGGCAGCTGAGAAATACTTGTTATACCTTAGAGACGCCTACGATTTCCCCATAACTATACTCAGGAACTTTAACACTTACGGCAGGAAGAGAAATACCCACTTTTTCGTCGAAAGAACGATATATCAGATGCTGACTAGCAACGAGGTAAGACTAGGAGATCTTACGCCTATACGGGATTTCATGTACGTGGAGGATCACGTAAACGCTTACCTCACGTGTTTAGGGAACACCAAAGCTATAGGGGAGATCTTCAATTTCTGCACGGGTCGCCAAGCCAAATTAAGCGAAGTCGTGGAGATAATTAGAGAATTGACCGGGTTTAAAGGGGTCGTAAAATGGTACAGCATACCCGTTAGACCACTGGATATAAAAGTCCTCTACGGGGACTACTCTAAGGCCAAGAGGGTTTTAAATTGGGAGCCTAAATATACACTGGAAAAAGGGCTTAAGCTCACGGTCGACTACTGGCGGAATAAACTAAATAAAAAAAGTTGATATTACTCACGTTTCATAAACGCCTCTAGGTGTACACTATACCTCCATAGCCTAATTAGAAATATCCTATCTAAATTCTTTGTTATAATATTGATTTTAGATAACCTCTTCTACTTCAACTCTCTACCTTTTCAACCGTGCCCAAACAAGTTATCTCAATTACTTCCAGCTACCCTCTCCAGAATACTCAGAATTTTTTCTTGTTCTTCTTCTTTAATACCGACGAAAAGAGGCAGGGATAGCACAGTATCACTGGCTCGTTCAGTGTGCGGGAGGAAGCCGCGGCTATACCCGAATAACTCCATGTACACTGGTTGGAGGTGTATAGGAGGATTAAAAGCAGTCCGAGTTTCCACGCCTTCTCTATCGTATAACTCTATGGCTTTATCCCTAAGCTCTTTAGACTTGAACTGTACGGTGTAGAACATATACGTATGTCTAACATAAGGTGCTTCATAAGGCGGGCGTACGAAATCTAACCCTAGCTCCTCTATCCTCCTCGTGTAATACTTAGCCCCCTCTATTTTCCTAGATAGCACCCACTCTATCCGTTTGAGTTGAACTAGCCCGAGGGCGGCTTGAATATCCGTCATCCTATAGTTGAAACCTATGTATTTAAAATGGAAAGGCTCGTACTGTCCGTGAGACCTCAACATCCTAATCTTCTCAGCTAAGTCTTCATCATTTGTAGTAATCATTCCTCCTTCGCCCGTCGTTATATTTTTGTTCGGGTAGAAGGAAAAGCAGGCTACGTGTCCTAAATTGCCAACCATTTTGCCTTTGTAGATGCTACCGTGGGCTTCGGCCGCGTCCTCAATCAGGAACAATCCGTTTTCCTCCGAAATTTCTGCTAATTCATCCATTTCAGCTGGATGCCCAGCATAGTGGACAGCTATAATAGCTTTGGTTTTCTCGGTTATCTTCTCACGTACAGATTCAGGATCGATGTTAAGAGTTAAGGGATCTATATCAGCAAAGACGGGTTTTGCCCGTTGATATAAGACGACGTTAGCCGTAGAGATGAACGAAAACGAGGGAACTATAACTTCGTCGCCGGGTCCGATCTCTAGCGCAGCTAGCGCTAAGTGTAGAGCCGCGGTTCCATTAGAAACGGCAATGCCCTCCTTAGCCCCTATATATTTGGAAAATTCCTTCTCGAATTGCTCTACATAGAGGCCTTGAGAAAGCCTTTTCTCTAGAACTGCTTTGTAAACGGCTCTAGCGTCCTCCTCTGTAACGTATGGCACGGCGTAGGGAATTAAATACTTATTCTTATGCACTAATATTCACCGATTATATTGAAAGATACTTGTATATTGATTTATTTATACCTTTCCCTATTCTATGAGAAAATAGATAACTATTCTGTATAACTTTAATATTTTTTACTAAAGTTCTTTCGTAATTTTTCTTTATTAATTATTCGAAAAATAAAAAGAATAATGAGAAATATATGGAGAAGTATTAGAAAGGATTTATATAACACAGTGAAGAAAAGTATAATGATAAATTTGGAAGGAAAAATCCATGAAAATATTAGTTACCGGGTCCTCGGGTTTTATAGGTAGTCATATAGTCGATAAACTGCTAGAGAACAACTACGAAGTAGTAGGAGTCGACCTATGGTTTAACAAAGAGGATTTAAAGCACCAAATGGAAAACCCCAACTTCAAATTTGTTAAGGATAGTGTATTAAACGATAAGTTAATGAAAATGCTGATCGCCGACTGTGACGCTATAATACACCTAGCGGCAATACTGGGTACTTCTGAAACTATCGAAAAATACGACATTCTAAAAGTAGTAGAGACGAATGTCTTAGGGACTGTGAAAATTCTCAAATGGGCTTCTGAAAGTGGAGTTGAGAAAGTCATTATGCCCTCTGTGCCCGACGTGCCATGGTTAAACCCGTATAGAGTAACGAAAAGCACTATGGAGAAGTTCGCCTTGATATTCCACAAGTACTATAAGCTCAATACGGTCGTCCTTAAGCTCGCGAACGTCTATGGTCCGAGAGAGAGGTGGCCGGAGGCAAAATTGGGCGCACCTTACAACTATCAAAAAGTCGTACCCACGTTTATCGTAAACGCGTTACAGGATAAACCATTGCCTATTTTTGGAGATGGAGAGCAGAGAGCTGATTACATATTCATAGATGACGCGGCCGAGGCTTTTCTTAAAGCTTTACACTCTAGCGACGCTGTGGGGCGCGTAATACCGATTGGAAACGGGGATACAGTATCCGTAAACGAGCTTGCGGATTTAATTATAAAGCTTACCGGTAGCCGATCTCATAAAAGGTATAGTTTTATGAGAAAGGGGGAGTCTCCTCTCAGCATCTACATTGATACCTCAATGGCGAAGGGATTATTCAATTTTAAGGCTAAGGTAAGCCTCGAGGAAGGATTGAAAAGGACCATACCGTACTATAGGGAGAAGCTCGCCCTAGAGGAAGAGAAGAGAGAGGTTTTAGCATGAGGATATTGTTTATAGTGCCTTGGAACCCTAACTTGGGGTGTATAAAAAAGTGGGTTTCAAGCCTTACTTCGGAAATAGAAAAACTGGGGCACAAGACGTACGTTCTTTCCCCCTATAAGCTACCGTACCCCCTCGATAAAATAGCAGTTTTTCTAATATACCTCCCCTTTATCTACGACAGGCTTGAAATGCTGTGGGAGCTTATAGCAAAATCTCTCCTGTACCTGCCGATAGCTCTCCCCCTAGCGGCGATAAGCGATTGTATAGTAGGATTCTACCCTCCTGATTCCTTTGTATTCCAGCTTTTCTTCAAATTGTTGGGCAAAAAGAGTTTCTCGGTAGTCCACCAAGCTAGAGATGAGAGGAATAAGGGCATCAGGCTTTTTCTTTGGAAGGTGCATTACAAGATAGCTGACGGAGTAATAGCCATAAGTAAAAGCGCTAAAGAAGACGTAGAGGAAATATATGGGGTTGACGGAGAGAAGGTGACGACTGTATATAACGGCTTAAACCTACATGAGTTCGAAAACTTAAATGGCGAATTAAAGATCAGAGGAAGTCCCGCGATACTCTACGTGGGTAGACTAGAGCGCGTTAAAGGACCAGATATCCTCATACACGCCCTCGCCTTAATCAAGAAGAAGTACAAAGAAGCTTTTCTCCACATCTTAGGGGATGGTTCTATAAGAGATGAATTGGCTAGCTTAGTTAAGAAGCTAGGTCTAGAGGATAGTGTCAAATTCTATGGGATAGTCGTACCTCCCTACTCGTACATGAAAGCCGCGGATATATTAGTTATTCCCTCTCGCTACGATGCCCTACCGACCGTGGCTCTGGAAGGCATGGCCTGTGGAATTCCCATAGTTGTGTCTAGTGTAGGTGGGTTAAACGAAATTATAACGGATGGCGAGAATGGATTAAAAGCCAAACCGGAGCCAGAGGACATCGCCGAGAAGGTAATTCTCTTGTGGGAGAATAGTGAGCTTAGAAAGCATATAAGAGAATACCAGCTTAATTTCATAAAAGATTTTACGTGGGAGAGAGCCGCCAAAGAGTACCTCAAGTATATGGAAAGGCTCGTAAAGTGATCCTCTATGGCCGAACGGTGCCTTAAATGGATCTTTCGGTTATAATCGTAACATATGGAAGAAATGAGGATTGTAGAGATGCCATAGAGAGTATCCTAAGAGGAGAAGATCTACCGCGTGAAATCATAGTAGTCGACGATCACCCTACAGAAAAATTCAGCTACGAAAACCCTATCGTAAAAGTCATACATACTGAAAGGGAAATAGGCATTTCAGCTTGCAGGAATTTGGGAATTAAAATATCAAAAGGAGATGTCATAGCTTTCCTAGACGACGATGTTGTAGTTGATAAACTCTGGGCGCGCGAGATCATAAACTGCTTTAAAGATTTAAGCGTGGGTATGGTTTTCGGAAAAATAAATCCGCTCTACCTAGCCCCCCTGCCGAAGTGGTGGGATGAGGAAAAGTTTAGCTGGGCGGTTTCGGTAAACAAGCCGGCGGGCGCGAATTTTGTCGTTAGAAAAACAGTATTCGAAGAGGTAGGAAATTTCAAGGAAGAATTGGGGATAATAAAGGGGAAGAGGTTTAACTTAGAAGATATAGAGTTTAGAAAACGTGCAGAAAAAATATGTAAGGTAGTTTTCTGCGAAAAAGCTCTAGTATACCATAAAGTCCCTCCCTACAGGCTTTCCAGGAGATATATCTTGAGAAGGTACTATAGCGAGGGTAGAGGAAGAAGAATCTTAGGAACTTATAAAACTAGAGACGCCGTAAAGGGAATACTCTACAGTCTTATCAGATTTCCAAGATTTCACGCCGTCTGCAATCTAGTGTTATGGCTAGGCTATCTATTCGGCTAGCTATGGGCACGCATCTAAAGAACTACAACTTAAACACGCTGAATATAGTAATAGCTATACTTTTCTCGAGGATTTTACCGGCTATTGAAATACTTATAGTTCATCATAATTCAAGTTTATTAACACCTAAAACTTTAATAAGTACAAATGCGCTAAGGAGATTCCATGAGAGTAAATTTGCAAAATAGGTTCAGTATCCTTGCTCAATTATTTTATGAAAATAAGTGACATTTATGACGAAGATCTTTTTCCTATTTCCCACAAGGAGAAAAATAGAGTTTAAGCCTAAATTCGGCGGAGGATCTGAAGCGTATCTTCACGATCTCTCTACAAGCTTAGCTGAGAGAGATCTGGAAATTCATGTAGTAGCTAATTTTGTAGATAAAGAACACGATCTAGTTAAACTTCACCGAGTCAACTTCTCTGGGAATATTCTAGAGAGAAACTGGGAGTACTTCAAGACCTTACATAAACTACTCGACAGAGGTTCGATTGCGATAGTATTCGACCAAGGCTTTGGAGGATACGTGCCGGTTTTCCTTAAACATATCCGAAATTTCAAACTTATCTTCCATACCACAAATCACTATCCCTGGCTTGAAACAGAGATAAATCCCAGAATGTACTGGCCAATCTTAAAAACTGTGGTTAGAAATGCGGATCTAGTTGTAGTCGGGAATAAACTGTTAGCCAATAGCGTAGCCATAAAGAGCGGCATAGCCTTATCCCAAATAGAGATAATTCCTCAGGCAATGAGGGACGATGATCCTTTACGCAATGTGAACATAGATGTTAGAGAGAAATACGGAATAGGAGAATCCCCCCTCATACTTCACGTTGGGAGAATAGTACCTCACAAGAGAATAGCAGACATCATACGAGCGGCTAGGATAGTCTCAGAGGAAATTCCCGAGGCTAAGTTCTTTCTGGTAGGACCTAGAGGCGATAAATTCTCGGCAGACGGTAGAGATGTGGAATCCAAATACTACCTTGAAATGATAGAGCTTAGAAACTCCTTAAGTTTAGATGCTTCCGTAAGGTTCACAGGAGCGGTCTCTAGAGAGGAAATCTACTCCTTCTTTAAGGCAGCTGACGTCTTCGTCTTTGCCTCCTACAAGGAGGGTTTTGGCACAGCAGTTCTCGAAGCTATGTCCTTCGGCAAGCCCGTAGTGGCGTACGACAATCCTCCCGTAAACGAGAACATTTCCGATGCTGGCATACTGGTAAAATCGGGGGATTTCGAGAAACTCGCTGAGGCAATCATAGATATCTTAAAGGACCCTGTTAAAGCGCGTGTTTTAGGCAGAGCGGCGCTGGAGAGATTTAAATCGAATTATTCATTAGAATCTGTAGTGGATAAGTGGGTCAATTTGTTGAAAAATATTCAACAATAATATACCGCTTAGGAAATGGAGCGTATATTTCGCTTATCATGGTAACATTAAAATACTTCTTTAACTATCAAACTGTGCATAAAAGGTTGTAAAAATGAAAAGCCTAGGCAACCTGTATCCTGGTGAATTTTCTACACCACGGGAGCCAGACGATTTCTCCTTCCGGCGCGAGTTTTTCTGCGAGACAGGTAGTGTATATGAAATCTAAGAGCAAGGCAAATCCAGCGAGCAATATTTTTAAAGTCCACGGGATATCTTCGCTGATCTACGGTAGTTTGTGGATAGTTATAGGGAGAATTCTCTACTATTTTATTAGCTTCATAACTACTAGTTTAATCACTCACGCGTTAGAGCCCGGAGATTACGGCATAATACTCCAATTCTCCTTCCTTCTAGACATAGGAACCACGCTCAGTTTGCTTTCAATAGACACCGCCCTAGTTAGACAAGTGGCCTTCTACAAAGGTAAAGGAGATTTTTCGAGAATACGAGCCGCCTTCAGGGCCTCACTGCTAACCACATCCTCCTTCTCCTCTCTAGTGCTAATTCTCTACATCCTATACGCAAGAAGCGCCGCTTCTTTCTTTCTGAATAACGGAAACCTCGCTGACCTCGTAATTCTAATATCCACCGCCATACCCTTCAACGCTATAACCTACATTTTACTTGCCTTCATGTCGGGCTTTAAGGATTTCAAATCAGTCACTCTAATCAACACTGTGGTAACGCTAGTCAATAGAACCCTACTAACATATGCTGTTCTCTCAAAGCTAAGCTACTACACCTGGGCGCTCGCAATAGTCGTGGCCACGCTAGCCTACATAGCAGTTGCCGTGGCTGTTCTTCTCCATAAGAGGAGCGACTACTTAGTTACTAACAGTGTAAACATAGCTTTTGGCGATGTCGCGAGGGAAGCCCTAAACCTCGTGAAATTCGGGCTCTCCCTCTTCTCCATGAACGTGGCGAGAGTACTGGCCGTGTGGTCGGACAACATAATATTCCCAGCTATAACAACGCTCTCCTTTCTCAGCATAGTAGGTTTAGCGAAATCAGTCAATGGCATGATAAACAATTTAATATACATGATTTCAGCGGTCTTTCTGCCTTATCTATCCGAGGTATACGCGTCACACGAGAAGGAGGGAGTTTCATACGCGACTCTTAAAATAACGAAAATCTCGTTCTTCCTCTACACTCCGCTCTTCTTCTTCCTAGTGCCGCTAGCCCAAGATTTTATACTCTTCTACGCCGGGGCCAGATATATAGAGTCTGCGTGGATACTAGTACCTCTGCTCCTCCTATCAGCGGTACATGTGCCTAGCTACTCCACGTGGACTAAATCGGAGATAGCGGCTAAGAGACCTATAATGCCCACGAAGGAGGCTTTAGCCAGTCAGCTATCCTATATAGTATCATCGGTAATTCTCATACCCCCTCTAGGAGCCGTAGGCTTTGTGCTTGCTTCTCTCATTTCGGTAATACCATTCTGGATTTACTTCTACCAGAAGAGCAGTAGAGATAACATTATGAAGATAGATTTCACTTCAATGCTAAAATCTATAACTATAGGCTCCATCACAACTTTAATCCTGTATTCTTCGAGATTATGGGGCGGACTCTACGCGGCTATACTAGCCTTAATCCCGTGCGCGATTATCTACCTAAATCTGGCCTTTCTTCTCGGCGTAATTTCGAGAGAAGAATTTACTTTCATAGAGAATTCCTCACCGAAACCTCTTAAAGAAATCCTAGCGATCATTCAAAGAGTTATCTTGTTTTAAGCTCACCACACCTAGACTGGAAGGCTTTTTTCACCTTTCTCGCCATAACGTATTTGTATTTTCTAATGGTCAAAGTTTTTAGAAAACGCTTTATTTTCATTTTCATCTCTAACCCTACCTTTGGCTCTTTCTCGTAGATATTTTCTCTTTCTAACGGGTCAATTTTAATATTGTAAAGCTCGTGTACATCTCCGTGCTTGTATCCGCAGAGCTTACAGACTAACTTTTCGGGAGGAGTATAAATGTACTTATAATCGTGGTTTCTAATGGCTATCTTTCCATTCTCCCACTCGTAACCGCCCATGGCGTATACTTCTTCTCGAATATCCTTTCCATCGTATATTAGAGGCAGGGCGCTCACGCCATCCAGCGGCAATTTCAGTTTTATTCCTAGTAAATCTAATATTGTAGGAACTAGGTCGCAGTGTTGGATAAAGCCCTTAATTCTAATGTTCTTAGGCAGGTCGGGATGCGAGAGTATAAGCGGGACTTTAATAACCTCGTCGTATAGCCCGTGGTGGGAGAAGTATATTCCATGCTCGACTAGGCTCTCGCCGTGGTCAGAAGTTACTATAACCAGCGTATCTTCAAGCAATCCGTTTTCCTCAAGGAATTTCGTAATCTCGCCCACTTGCTTATCCGTGAATGCAATAGCTTCGTCGTAGCGCCTAACAAGCTCGCCTACACGGTTAGCCCCGCTCACTAATCTCTTAAGATAATCTCTATATTTCTCATTTTTAATTTTGTCTAAAACGGCGTCTATAGGTACCTCCCACGGCTCTATTCTATAATAATCTCTATATTTCCTAGACCATTTCGGATAATGCGTGTAGGGAGTGTGAGTACTCCAGTAATGGATAAGCATGAAAAATTTCTTATCTTTAAATGTGCGCAGAAAATCTATCGCACGATTTGTAACTTCATAGCCTTTAAATTCACGATATAAAATTTGAACAGTTTTCACGAGAAAACCCGGTAATTTGGAAATTACATGGTGGTACCACCACCTTTTATCTAAAACTTTAGCCGGTTTAGCGCTATAGCTCTTATATTCCCCAGTATAGTAGTCGTAGCCCTTCTTATGCCACCTGCCTAACCAGTCGATAGCCACGGTTACATAACCCTTTTCTTTGAGTATCTCCTGGAGGAACACCGTCTGACTCATAGTTAAATTTCTCAAATGCTCCCTTTTCACTTCAGGGCCTTGAGCAGTTATCCCGTGAGATAAGGGATACCTGCCGGATAGTATAGAAGTTAAAGACGGATCCGTACAGTCGGTACACGAGAAAGCGTTTTCAAAGACGATTCCCCTTTCAGCTATACGCCTTATGTTAGGACTGGTTTCAAGAGGGTATCCATATACATTTAAGTTTTTAGTTCTTAAAGCATCAATTATTATCAGTAAGATATTCATACTCTATTTGTATAGTAAAGTATATTATTTAAATCTTTATTCGATTAATATCTTATGATA
>Ga0190367_1001480_pt1 | contig 13496 bp, 14 predicted proteins | sample 4872181011_MG_FD_171838 | JGI IMG/M metagenome (GOLD analysis project Ga0190367, IMG submission 171838) | Hydrothermal vent microbial mat bacterial communities from Southern Trench, Guaymas Basin, Mexico - 4872-18-10-11_MG | ecosystem: Environmental > Aquatic > Marine > Hydrothermal vents >...
TCATCTATTTTAGATCTATTCTTTACGGACCATCCTGGTTTGAACTTATCTATTACCTTTGCAACGCCATCTACAAGTCTGTCAGTTACTTTGTCAAGGATTTTTTTCTCATATACTTCCTCAGAAACAAGAGCCACCTGCTTTCACCTTAATATCTTATTCTTGGATCTAAAGCTGAATAGACTATATCAACCATAAGATTAACCAGCATATACATAAATGCAAACATTAATGTTACACCGATTACTGCTGGCATGTTTAAGTAGTTTATTGAATTAACAGCATACCTTCCAATACCTGGAAGCCCGAAGACTGTTTCTGTTATTACAGCGCCTCCTAATAATCCACCGAATTGCAATCCTATGACAGTTATTACAGGAACAAAAGCGTTTTTCAAAGCATGTTTCCATATCCATCTTTTAGGTAGCCCTTTAGCTTTAGCGAATTCTATGAAATCCGAGCTTAAAGCATCTAAGAACGAGTTCCTAACTATCCTAGCTAAAACACCAGCAGCTCTAAACCCTAAAACAAACCCGGGAAGCCAGAACCTCCTAATTACTTGCATAACTATATCATATTCACCTGCCACTAAAGCGTCAAATATTGGAATATATGTCGTTATAGGACATGTGCCTGATTCATAGCATCTAGGTGAAGGTACTCCTGCTAAACTTGTCCATCGAAGATGGGAGAAGAAAACCCACATCATTAAGTAGCCAAACCAGAAAATAGGCATTGACGTTCCTGTTAAGGCGAAAAACCTTACAAATGTATCGATCCAAGTATTTCTTTTTAAAGCTGAAATTAAGCCTAAAGGAATACCTATAGTTAGGATAAATATTTCTGCGAATAAGGCTAGCTGAAATGTTGTAGGAAATCTTAGAAAAATATTGTCAAAAACATACTTGCTAGTTAAGGGGTCAATTATTGCTCCCTCATGCGTAGGTGAAGTAAAGTAACTTATAATACCCTTCATTACGAAAACGTATTGTATATACCATGGATCATCAAGATGGTATTGCTTTCTAATTCTTGCAACAATTTCAGGTCTTGCTCTCTCACCTCCAGCCCATGCTCTTGCAGGATCTGCTGGAATAATGTTTGCAATTATAAATACTATTAGTGTCACACCTAATAGTGTGGGGATGAATGTAACTGCTCTTCTAACTAGGTATTCTTTTAACCCAGCCAATGCGTTCAACCCGCTGAGTAAATGTTCTAAATTTATTCATGGTAGTTGAAAAGGAGGTATCTAATAAACTTTATCATTATAGGAACATTTAACATAGAACTATAAGAGATTAAAAATTTTTTATGTGTGAACTTGTTTTTGTTAGAAAAATAATGTTTAGGCTTAATGTTTTTATGGTTTGTATCCGTAGAGTTGTTCCCATAATGTTGCATTCCAGTAGTATGGGTTAATCTCTAATACTATGTAGCTGTCTTCAACATATTCTTTTATGTAGAATGGTCCAGTACCTACTAGTTTTTCTGCTAATAGCTTGTGTATTGGATCTTCTTCTCCTGGTTGTACATATGCTGCCCATGCTGATGGATTCTTACCCCATTCGCCGGCTTCCATAACTTCCTCATACTTATCTCCGAGCATGTATTCTGCGGGAACAACCATGACAAATGGGTCAGCTAAGATGCTTAAGAATGGTACATATGGGTGATATAGTTTCAACATTACTACTCCTGCTGTGTCGCCTTCATATCCAAAGAAGCTTAATAGTTCATCTAATGAACTTACTTCGCCGGATTTACCTCTCCAGGCTACTTTCAGTGGTTTCTCGGCTAATAAAGTATCAAATTCCTCTTCACTTAACACCTTAGATGCATTAACGTCTATGAACTCTGCTATCATCCATGTTGGATCCAGCTGTGACCTGGCTAGTCTCCATATTTCAAACATTACATCCGTTGCGTCAATAGGATATGTTTTATCATTCCATGGATCGTAGGCTACAACTCCTCCTCTAATTATAAAGTACCATTCAGTTCCAGATTCATCGAATGCCCATGCTACTGCTAGATCTGGTGAAACTTCTTCTGTTTCTTCTTTCCAATATGTTACTAAGGGGTCTCCTACTTGATGGAATATTTGCCATCCAAAAGTTTCATAGCTTTTAGCAGGGTCAAAAGTATCAGGCCATCCAATAGTGACTATAACGTACGTTTCTGGATCATTCTTATACTCTTTAATACCGGTATCAGCTACTGGGGCATCACTCCATTCCCATACTAAGTCAAATCTGGGAACTAATGTTGGGTGATAGTATATCCCTCCAACCCAGTTCCAATAGTGTCTTAGGAATATGTATTGACCTAGCCATATGAATGGTGCTTCATAGTTTGATGCTCTAAATATTGCTTCACATACAGGTCTTCTAAGTGATATGTCAGCTACTCTTCTAGCAGCAATTATTAGAGCATCTGTTGTAACGTTTCTGTAAAATGCCGGGTTAATGTATGAGAAGCCCCAACCTTCCTCCATAGCTTTTTCTATAGTAAACGTTTCCTCCCAGTTTGCCATGTACTGTACTACTACTATTCTCTTGCCTGTTAGTTCAGGTACAGTTGCTCCGGTGCCTTTTTCTCCAACAACAACCCATGCTTCTTCAGTATCAAATACTTTAGCGTTCTTTAAGTGAGCAGATATTTCAGCTGAAGATTCAACTGTGAAGACGTTTAACTCATCGAATTCTATACCTCCATAGAACATTGGGCCAGCATAGTTGTCAGGGTCTAGGTAGTCTGGTACCCAGCCAACAAGCCATACGTCATAGTCTCCATGAGCTGTCTTATGTAGTACTACAGGCCAGCTTAATGGCTGAATTACAATATTAAATCCTAGTCTACCCCAAGTGTTGGCTAGTAAAGCAGCAGTTTGAGCTCTGGGGTCATTGCCTATGTTGTAGTATATAGTTAGCGTATACTGTGATGGATCAATACCTGATTTTTCAATAAGTTCGCTGGCCTTATCCATGTTAAATTCGTATTTGAAAATCTTATACTCTGTATAACCAAGTAGACCTTTAGGTATGACACCATAATATGGTACTAATAAGCCAGCATATACTTTCTCAAATATGGTGTCATAGGGTACAGCCCATGAGAGAGCTTGTCTAACATATACATTGTTTAGTGGTTCTCTTTGAGTATTTAGTACAGCAAAGTATACTGTTAATAGTACGAGGTCCGGCCTTTTCTCGACAACTATCTGGTAGTTACCTAAGATTGTACCTTCAACATCTTTTATTCTATCCGGTGGTATTGCTGCTCTATCACCAACACCTGCCCTGTAAAGTTGAATTCTAGCAGTAGCGTCGTTATTTATAATGTAGATTACTCTCTTATGCATTGTTTTAGTACGAGGCGGTGGTGTCGGAGTTGGACTTGTTGGTGTTGGAGTTGGCGATACTGGAGGTGTAGTTGTTGGCGATGGTGTCGGTGTTGGGGTAGGTGCCATTGCGAAATACATTCCAGCAACAACAACTACAATCAAAATTACAGCGATAGCAATAGCGGCAGTCTTGGATATTGCTTTTCTTAAACTCATTTTTTCAAATCCACCCCGTATTTGTATTCACTCAATTTAGTTAAGGGCGTGCTTAAATATTTTGTGTATGTACATACCTGTACTATTCAACATCATTTAAAACATTATAGTAGCGTAATTGTGAAAACTTTAACGACAACATAGTGTCATTTTAAAGAATACTGTAACCAGAAGTAAGGGTATTTTCATAGTTAAATTTGTATTATGCTTTAAGTGATGTGATTTAAAGTACTTAAGTGGCTTTACTTAAAACTATTTTTTCTGCTTCTTTTCACGTCTCTTAACATATATATAGGAACTTACTCCATATAGTCCAATAAATAAACCTACAAGGTTTATTCCGTACGCTAATATTATGAGATACAGGTTTTCCTCAATAATCTTAATAACAGTTAAAAACGCTATTGCCCATCCGCTAATTAGCATTAGTGCTCCGATTACTGTTAAAATTTTAGGGTTATTTGCGTGCATATAACCAACACTTCACGTACTGTTCCTGAGATACTCTTATCATTGGTGGTTCTTTTTCCTTGCATATGTTCATTACATAGGGACATCTTGGCGAAAGCCTACAACCAGGAGGAGGATTGGCAAGACTAGGTGGTTCACCTGGTAAGGTTTCTTTAAACACAAACCTGTTTTTAGGATCGGGATCTGGTATAACCTTTATAAGATGTGATGTATATGGATGTTTAGAGTCGCTCATTACTTTTCTAGCAGGTCCTAACTCGACTATGTGACCTGCATACATTACACTTATTCTATCCGAGAAATATTTTGACGTTGAAAAGTCATGTGTGATGTAAATTACTGATACTTTATGCTTTTTCTGGAGCTCTTTAAATAGCATTAAGGTTTCAACTCTAACCGATGCATCAAGCATGGACACAGGTTCGTCAGCTACAACTAATTTAGGTTTAAGTATAAATGCTCTTGCTATGGCTACTCTCTGTAATTGGCCTCCGCTGAGCATATGAGGATACTTATTAAGGAAATCCTCGGGGGGCGTGAGCTTTACTTCTTCTAGCGCCTTTATTACCCTTTCTTTTCTTTCTTCTTTAGACACTCCGTGTATTTTTAAAGGCTCCTCTAATATTGTTTTAACCGGCATAAACGGGGGCATCGCACCATAAGGGTCTTGCTGTACAATACCTGTAACTCTTCTATACCACTTAAGCTTTTTACCTTTAATACGTGCAACATCCTTACCTTCGAAATATATGTGACCGCTAGTGGGTTTAAGTAATCTCAATATTCCTTTGCCTAGGGTTGTTTTACCGCAACCGCTTTCGCCAACTACGCCGAAAATTTCTCCTTTCTTAACACTAAACGAAACTCCATCAACAGCTTTCACGTATCCTACTATGCTTAGAAACTTTCGTATAGGATACCATATTCTTAAGCCTTTTACTTCAAGAAGGTTTTCCCTGTCATCATTAATGAATGTCTTGCTTATTTTAACCACCATGCCTCCTATTTTTCTGTGTAAAGCCAGCATTGAACATAACTTTCCTTATTTATTTTAATTAGTGGAGGCTCTTTTTCACATATTGGCATTGCATTTGGGCATCTGGGTCTAAATCTGCAACCTTTTGGCGGGTTTATAAGGCTAGGAGGAGCACCAGGAACAAATGTTGGTATTCTTTCTTCGTGTAAGCGTGGTACGCTATTTAATAGAGCTTTAGAATATGGATGTAAGGGATCTACATATACTTGTTCTGATGATCCAAACTCAACTATTTTACCTGCATACATGACAGCAACTTTATCAGCTAACTCGCTTGAAGTACCTATATCATGCGTTATGAATATGTATGTTAATCTAAGCTCCCTTTTTAACTTTTTGAGAAGATTTATAATATTTGCCTGAGTCATAACGTCTAAAGCCGATGTGGGTTCATCAAGTATAACAATGTTGGGTTTAGTTATTAGAGAAAGGGCTATTACTACTCTTTGCCTCATACCCCCGCTAAGTTCAAAGGGATACCTATAAAGAAAATCTTCAGGAATACCAACTAATTTTAACATTTCCTTAGCTTTTTCAATTGCAGCCTCTTTAGCTGCCATCTCTCTCAGAATAAGGGGTTCTATTAGGTGATCTACAACTTTAATCACAGGGTTTAAACTGTTCATAGCCGCTTGGGATACGTAAGAGATTTTAACCCAGCGGATTTTCTCATCAAACTCTCTATCACTAAGTTTTATTACGTTTATTCCATCGATAATCACTTTTCCCCGATAAAGTGATACATTTCTCGGAAGATATCTCATTAAGGCCCTAGCTAAAGACGTTTTACCGCATCCTGATTCGCCAATTACTGCTAAAGTTTCTCCACGTAGGATACTAAACGAGACCCCGTCAACAGCTCTTACATCTCCTCTTGAAGTTCTAAAATATAGGTAGAGATCCTCTGCTTCAAGGATTTCGTCCATATTCTACATCTCCCTTAATCTAGGATTAAATACTCTGTCAAGGGTAAAGCCCATTAAAGCAAAACCTATGGAGATTAATACTAAGCAAAGGGAAGGCGCTAAAATCCAGTGGTAACGGCCCCAATATAGTGCACCACCCGTGTAAGCTTCATCTAGTATTTTACCCCAGGTAATTGCTTGCGGATCTCCTACGCCTAATATTGCTAATGCTGCTTCTAAGAATACGAACGATGGCACAGCTAAAACTATGTTAGGTACTATTGTCGGAAGAACCTTCGGCACCATGTATCGTAATATGATCCTAGCATTGCTAGCACCATATGCTTGAGCAGCCTCAATATAGGGCATTTCCCTTACTTGTAAGAACATAGCTCTGTAAGTTTTAACTCCCGGGCCAAACATGCTGAGGGCTACAACAACTATAAGAAGCGTCCATATGCTAAATTTGTAGAAATAAGATATCATTATTAGTAAAGGTAGGAATGGGATAATCATTACGACTTCGTTTATCCTAGATATTAAATGATCAACCCAGCCACTATACCAAGCCGCGATGGCTGCGATAATCATTTGTAAAAGAACAGTAGCAACAGATGCAAGAACTCCAAAGGAGAGCGCTAAAGGAGCTCCCCATAAGATACCTATTAATAAGTCTCTTCTTCTATCATCTGTTCCTAAAAGGCCATAGACCTTACCGTAAATGTTTATCTTCACATCTAAATTAGCTTTAGGATCCCCTGTTCTGGCTTTTATTTTGACTTGGTATTTACCTTTGAGAGGAGTAACAGTTTCTTTATCTAAAATTGTTTCATCTTCCTTTGCAAATAAGGCTATTTCACTAGGTATTTGATAGTTAGGTTTTTTGCCGAGTTTGCTTATAAGCCTTGCTTCAAACCTAGAAATGAATTCAAGGTCTCCCGTTAGCCTATAATACTGATAACTGCTCAGCACTTCTCTGTACACCAAAACCTCTGTTCCATCAGGTTTTACCCACGTAATTATTATTAACATGGGCTCTGTCGTGTTAACATAGAACCATAATGCTATTTCTGAGGGAAAATCCTCGTATTCGTAAGTGAATCTCATATTTATGTTTATTAAAGTACCTACTCCACCAAACTCTATTCTTTGAATAGACTTAGTAATTCCTAACTCTGTTTTTCTAGAGTCAAGTATTATTGTTCCTTCAGGTAATTTCTTGGAGGAAAAACTATTTATCCATGCCGGAAGCGCTAATTTAGGATAATCTTCCCAATACTCTATGGAATTCCACATACGAATAGCTTTATCATAAGGTATGATTACAATAGCATATATGGATAATATTACGAAGAACATTATCATAAATAAGCCTATGATAAATGATTTGTATCTGAAAAGTATTTTGATTGATTCTCTTAGACGTGTCGCCATATCTAACCTCCTACTCTAATTCTAGGATCAATAATTGCATATGCTATGTCTAAGGCAATGACGCTTATAGCCAGTAAGTACGCATAGATGGTAATTACACCTATGATAACTGGTGCATCATTAATACCTATGGCTTCTCTCATAAGCGTGCCCAGTCCTGGCCATGAAAAAACTCTCTCCGTAACCATAGCTCCCATCCACGAAACAATCAATGTTAGAACAAACGAAGTTATTATCGGGGGGAGCGTGGGTCTAAGTATGTATCTTCTTTCAATAATCCTTGGAGGGACACCTCTAGCTCTAGCGTAGTCCACGTAGTCTTCCATGGAGAAGAGAAGGAAGAATGTTCTACGAGAGTAAGCTCCAATGGGTATGTAGGCTATAAGCCATGAAGCTAAAGGTAATACCATATGTTTTAACACGCTTAAAGCATATAGGTGAAGTTCTTCGGGTGGAGGGGCATCGACCATGCCACCATAAGGTAGTACTCTGAGCCAAGCAGCAAATATGAGTATTAGGAATATTCCGTAAAACCAGCCTGGCATTGAAGACAACCATGCAAACCCTACAATGGTTTTATCAAGTTTAGAACCGTACTTTCTAGACGCAGTTAATCCGATAAGTATTTCTGCGAAAAATATAAGAACATTTGCTGTCGTGAATAGCAAAACCGTTGGTGGCAAACGTTCAAGAATTATGTCCCATATTCTCTTGGAACCTCCTCCACTAGTTATATATAAGGCTCTACCTAGGTTAAGTGTCAAAGCATCTTGTAGATACTTGAAGCTTCTTACAATAAAAGGCTGTGTTAATCCTAGCCTTTCTAGTTCCTGCTGTATTCGGCTTTGCGCTATTCTTTCTCTTTCCTCTGCTGGTAAAGCTTTCCATGTAGGGTCATTTCTTAGCCTCGCATATACTCTAAGCTTAACTTCAGACTCCATTATCTTATCTATATGACCACCCATGTTAGCTACGATTACCGTAAGATAAATAGCTATTATAAGAGAAATAGCCACTATTAACGTTCTTATACCTATAAATCGTATAATACGCATAACTTCCCGGGATCTATGATATTTCAGCAATACCGTTCCCTCACCACCAAGGACTAGGCCGTTTCAGCTAGGTGAGCTCATTCGTTCTCTTTTAAAACTAAGATGAGGAATATTTAATTGTTTTGCCCGCAAACAAGTTTAACTTTACCATTGTAGTTATTTAGGAGGAATTAGAATAGTAAAGAAAAAGCCTACTTTGTTTATAAGAAATTACCTTCTTCTTCCCAGAACTATGGCGATAATACCTAGGATAATACCTAGGATGCCAGCGCCGAGAGCACCATATACTAGCGAGCTTACGCTAGCAACATTGCTTTCCAAATCGCTTATAGCTGTCCTTATATCTTCAAGAACTCCTTCGATGCTTCCTATACGTGATTCAAGACCTGATATTTCGCCTCTAGCAGCAGCTAATTCTTCACCTACATACCCTACGACGCTTCGTATAGTAAATGCTGTCTCAGTAACTGTGGGTTTACCAACAAGCTTTGATACAGCAATTACTATTAATTTGCCGGCACCTGGCGATAATGTTGCTGTTTCTTCTTCAGATAAGCTAATCTTCCATTTCCCATCGGCTACAGGAGTTGCTTCACCTATAATTTTTCCTCCTGGATGGACAAGTATGTATTTAACATATTCCATATTGGCTATCTTATAAGGCTCACCTTTGTGTGTTATTGTTATAGTGAATTCTGATGGTAAACCTTGTGTAACCACCTCGATAGGTTCAATAGTTGCTTCAGGTATTAGCGGTTCTGAGAATATTAACCACTTATCGGCTGTGTCAATGTGTTCTCTAAACGCTTTTAGTACTAGTTGCTTGGCTACGACGTCTACTTTATCTAAATAGAATGGACCATTACCAACCCAGAAGTGTCCTTTCTCCTCACACCATTTCTTAAGGTTGTTATATCTTTCTAAAGCTTCATCCTCGGTAATGTATTTTCCAAGAACTTCCTTATATGGTATAAACTTTTCATCTATAGCTTTACCAAGCATTTCAGCAAGTATGTCTAATGATGGGCCTGCAATGTAGTTTGTCCTTTCAACCTTCATGGCGTCAGCTTTGTCCGCTGTGAAAGCTAATTTACCTTCAGCTTCAGCTAACCAACCAATAGCCACCATATGCCATGGAGCTACACCGAAAGCGTAGAATGGCCAGAAAGTACCCGCTGCGCCTGCTGCTATCCATTCAGCATCTATATACCATAGGTCCGTGTAATATTCAATTATTAATGGGTCTTCGCTAACTATCTTGTAGCCTTTAAATGTTTTCATAAATGCTTCATATTCAGGAACCCATGATTCATCGTATACTGGGCTTTCTGGCTGTGCTCTGTCGTGAGTAAGTATGAAGTCAAACACTATGTCAGCTATGTCAAATGGGCTTCCATCATGCCACTTGTATTCGCCGGTGAATAGTTTTTCATCGTAATATACGACAACTTTAACTAATGCTTTAACTCCTTCTGGGAATTCTTCACCAACGGTTTCTATTTTCTTAGTTGCAGCGTTCCACCGATACCAAGCATCAGGAGGCACTGTTATTTCAGATACGAAATTTAAATCAACCCAGTCCAGCGTCTTCTTAACGGGTAGTCCTTCAACAACATAGACCTCAGCTTTCTTAATTCTGTGTGGCCAGTATAGGCCAGTATATGGGTCAGGCATAGCAGGTATTTCTCCTGTCGCACGTATTACGGTCATGTCATATATCCAGTCACTACCTCCAACAGGGTTCCATGGCTCTACAATAACTGTGGGCATGGCAATTTTTACTGTTCCCCCAACTTGCTCCTCATATCTTAAAGTCCAAGACCATAACCATGATCCAGAATAGCCTCCAGCTAGGTCACCGGCGATCCCCATTTCAGGTCTTCTTGGCCATGGTGCAATCAGGTTTACTAACCATATTCTCTGAGACTCCTTCATTGAGAGACGTAGAGCTTTCTTCATTAATTCGTCTCTTTCTTCTATTGTAGTGAATGCTTTGGTCCATAATCTTTCAGCTGCAGCGTAGAACTCTGGAGCATTAACATATGATTGCCATAATGGCACGGGTAGTCCTAGTTTAGTATAGAAGAACCCAAAGTTATCGGCTTCATCTCTAGATACAACTGTTGTTATCCAGCCGCCGGTATATATGTGCCATGTACCTTCTGCTGGGTCTCCATATATCCAGTAGGGTGCTAATTCTCGGCTAGTTCCATATTTACGTACAACAGTAAAGCCTAGTTTTTCTAGCTGTTCAGCAACATACTCTCCAATCTGTTTTCTTGCATCCTCTGTTCTAATTAGGAATATTATTTCGACAGGTTCTCCATTGTAATACCATTTCCCTTCAGCTGCACTATACTCTGCACCTAGTTTAGTCATTTCCTCGAATATTATTGCTTTAGCTTTATCAAAGTTGTATTTATATTCCTCTTCAATCTCATAGATTATATCGTAATACCTAGCATAGTCAGGAAAGCTTGGTGTTATAGCTACGTACCTAGGTATAGCTAAGCCTCCCAATATTTCGCTAGCTATGTAGTTTCTATCAACAAGGTAATTCATAGCTTCTCTTATTCTTGGAACTGCAAACGGGTTAAGTTTACCGGTGGTGTTAAATACTGGGCCTACGGGGTTAAATGTTAGTTCATAGTATAGAGCATACGAGAACCATACTTTTAAACCATAGTCTAACATTCTCTGGTATTTCTCTGGATCCGTTATTTCATCAAAGTATATTTGTATTTCATTGTTCTTCAGCATTTCTAATATTTTGTCAGGATCTCCTTCCTCTATGAAAACTACTTCATCAACCCAAGGACCTCTAGGTACTTCCTGAGCTACTACTATTACGGTATGCGATAGGGTAGCTAAGCAGCTTATTGCTAACATAGCTAGTAGAACGAGAATCAGCAATTTAAATGATGTTTTCCTCATGTTCTCACTCTCTAAGGTAAAGTACATTCATGGCATATAAATATTTTATGTATATTAAATCACCTAATAAACATAATTTTACATTGCATAACCATACTTATTGCGGTTTTTCGACGACCATTTAAATATCCCTAAGAAACTATTTTTATGGTTAAGAGAGAAACTGCAAGCGATAAAAGTTACTAATCTTGGAAAATTTTATGGAACATTTGAAGCGTTAAAAGGAATATCCTTTACAGTTAAAGAAGGAGAAATTTTCGGGTTAATAGGGCCTAATGGTAGTGGTAAAACTACGACCCTTAGAATCCTAGCTACAATACTTAAACCTAGCTATGGAGATGTAAGAGTATTTGGCTTAAACGTAGTTAAGGAGGCTAATAAGGTTAGAGAACTTATAAGCTACCTACCTGAAGAAGCTGATCTTTACAGGAGGCTTACAGGCTACGAGAACTTGATGTTTTTGCAAGAATGTACTCTTCTGAGAAAAAGGAAGTAGAGGAAATGGTTAAGTTTGGAATTAAGCTTTCAGGGTTAGGAGATAGGATATGTGATAAAGCTGAAACGTATAGCAAAGGTATGAGAAGAAGACTGGCTTTAGCCCGTACCTTAATGGTTAAACCGAAATTGGCCATTTTAGACGAACCAACTGCGGGATTAGACGTATATGCTTCAGTTAAGGTGGTAACGCAATTAAAATGTTTGCAAAAGAAACCGGAAGCACTATATTTTTATCTTCACATAACATGCTTGAAGTTGAATATTTATGTGGCAGAGTTGTTTTCATATGCAAAGGAAGGATTCTAGACGAAGGAAGCCCTAATGCATTAAAGAAGAAATATAATGCTAAGAACCTTAAAGAAGCATTTATAAGAGTTGTTCAGCATGAACTTTAGAAGATTCAAAAACATCCTATGGAAGGAATTACTGGATCTTATCCGTAATAGAAGAACAGTATTAGCTACAATAATTATGCCCATAATATTCTACCCTGCTTTAGGCGGGCTTATAGGCTATGTTTTCCGCCACAGCCAGTATACATTGCATACATAGACCAAGACCGTTCCCAATATTCTAAGAAACTACTTGACATACTGAAGAAAAATGCATCAAACTCCGGAAACTACCATGTATTTTCTAACTACACTCATCCTGCAGAAGCATTAACTAACCTAAATATCAACATTATTATCATTATACCTAAAGGCTTTGGTAATAACATTTCCAGTAGCTTAAAAGGAGTAAGTACCGTTATTCTGAAATTCAATGTAGCTTCTACTAAATCTGGTGAAGCATTAAACTTTGTAAGTAGTGCCTTACACGCTCTTTCGACATTAATTGTAAAGGAACGTGTGAGAAGGTTTTGCACCGAACATAGACATTGAATCGTTCTTAAATCCTATAGAGAGCAGGTTGGAATTGGTTGGTCCTGAAGGTAGGAAAGCTAGACCTGAAGAAAGATTCCTCTACTTAACCTTAATGATCTTGGTTTTAGGACTATACTTCAGCATGCACCCTGCAATATCTTTTTGTAGCGGACAGCATCACAGGCGAAAAGGAGAGAAGAACATTGGAAGCATTACTTGTCACTCCTGCTAGGAAAAGAATTCAGTAATTGCCTTGCTCTGTTTAATAACCCTAACTATTTCCAAATTCTTCGGTTTCACTGTAATAGCATTTGATGGACATAAGCTGACACAGCCCATGCATCCTATGCAGTTATTAGGGTTAACAACAACGCTAACTGTTTTCTCTGAGTTCTTCCAGTGAATTTTTCTTAGCGAGAATACGTAAGTTGGGCATAAGTTAACGCAAACTTTTGAAGCTCTACATTTATCCCAATCAACTATTACTTCAAATTTTAACATTTAGAACATCCATAATGGTGCACTACTGTGATTTAGCTAACGAATAATTTAAAGAAACCAGTATTTAAACTAATATCTGGTAGGGGGACATGTCACTTAAGAAAATTCCTCCCGGTAAAAATCCTCCAGAGGACATATATGTTGTTGTAGAAATACCCATGAACTCTAATATAAAATATGAGATAGACAAAGAAACAGGCATGATATTTGTAGATAGAATACTTTATACATCAA
>Ga0190367_1001481_pt1 | contig 13496 bp, 13 predicted proteins | sample 4872181011_MG_FD_171838 | JGI IMG/M metagenome (GOLD analysis project Ga0190367, IMG submission 171838) | Hydrothermal vent microbial mat bacterial communities from Southern Trench, Guaymas Basin, Mexico - 4872-18-10-11_MG | ecosystem: Environmental > Aquatic > Marine > Hydrothermal vents >...
ACTAATAGGAACAGGTTTCCTTTTATAAGCACGAACACTTCTTCTACCCTTAATCAAATAATATAGGGACTTCATATTCATAAAAAGCTAGATAGCAAAAAACTAAAATTTATAGTAAATATGGTAAAATCTTATTCAAGGCGTTTTTAAACCCTCCTCATAACTGTAACTAAAAAACTTTAAGTAAGACTTTAAGTGAGTCAAGGAAGATACTAGATAAACAGGATCTTGTCTAATTCCATGCTAACTACAGATATTTTACTCTGTTAAAGCCGCTATTAGGAATTATGGGAAGTACGTAAAATTGAATATAAGAAGCTAGAGAAACCTAAAAAACGGTAGAAAAAGGTTTCTTAGGAAGAGTAATCAAGAACTGAATATATCCAATGCAAGTATATTAAGAACATGAGGAGGCTTTAATAACGGTTTCAGCGCTTAATCTTTGACAGCAATGATGCTTGATAAATGCTTGTGCAGCTGCTAATCTAGCTACTAATATTCTAGACGGAGAGACTCTCATATAGTCTAATTCAATCATGTGGAAAAACTCTATTGAGGTAGGGTCTCCTCCATGCTCACTACATATACCAATTTCAAGCTTTGGATTAGCTTTTCTTCCCTTTTCAACTGCGAGCTTAATTAATTCTCCAACTCCCTTTATATCTAGAGTTTGGAAGGGATTATCCTTGAGTATACCGTACTCTAAATACTGTGGAATAAATTTCTTTCTGCATCATCTGAGCTAGACCAAAGCCCTTTCCACCTAAACAACTTCCTATTTTCCAATCTGCTTCTTCAAAACTAAATATATACCTACCATGCCTCATACCAACTATCTAAACTTCATAACATATACATTCAAATCAAATATAAATACTAAGACAAAAATCTGACAAATCTCTTAGCCACAAAAAGTCAAAAATAATAAACCAACGTAATCTTAAAGAAAACTATATATTATTCGATATAATTGTTAAATTCAGTTTCTTAAATAAATAACTGGTGAATGGTATGAAAAAGTTATGAAAAAGAGGACTTCACCGTATACAAAAAGAGGTTCAAAGTCGCTCATCATCTACACAAAGTGAAGACCAGAAAATACATTTATTTATGTGTAAGCTTTCTTTCTCTTTTCGACCTTTAAAATTATTATTTCCCTCTTTTTTCCAATTAACCCAATATACTACTCTATACTTATCTAAACGTATTCTATATGTATCTTCAAGTCCCTTTAACTTTCTAACATCCCATTTTCTCCATGGGACCGGGCTTATTTCTAAATCAGAGATTAAATCATAAAATTTCTTAAGAATATATTTTGGAATAATATAAAGATTTTTCTCCACTTTCCTATGTAAAAATATTTTGAACATTAATCTTCAGCTTTATTCTCAAGTCCCCTTTTTACATCATCCCAAGAAATAATCTCACCTTTTAAAGCTTCTTCCCTCAATCTTTTAAGCTCCTCCAGCTCCTTACTACTCAACTTCTCCTCAGGTATAATTATACGCTCAAGAGCCTCCAAACGCTCACGTATAGCAACTATCTCACGATAAATCTTCTCCAAAATCAGCTCATCACTACCCATAAAAACCACAAAAAAACATAAACACAATAAAAAATATTTAAATAAATCATATAAAACTAAATCTGGGACAATATGTATCAAAATAACATAAATCCTTTTATCTTACAAACTATACTCTACCCTTAACTCCACATATTTAATTACATTCACATTTTAACGTCTTCCTCAGTCTCCTTTAAAGCTTCATAGCATCCTTATTAAACAGTATTTTAGGGGTCAATTTCGCCTCTTACCAAATACAAAGCATCCAATAAGGCCTCAAATCAACTTTCAACTATGCTAGGACTCAATATAAAAACCATAATATTTCTGGCGCATATAGGCAATCTATAGTTTTATAATTAAGGCTCTTATTAGGATCACCATAAACCAAAAACTTTACAAAGTAATAGACGGGCTCAATATAACTCTTTAACGAAGAAGCCATACCAAAAACTCAATACCACTATTCCTAGCAACCAAATAAACCTACCTTATCAATACCGAGATAACTAAGTCATTATTTCATAACGAAAATAATGTATAATTATGAAATTATAATTAAAAGTATCTGAAATCGATTGAATACTAACTAGATCAAGAAACTTCAAAGAAGCCTTAAAGGAAATACATAAAATAATTAAATTAAAGAAATTAAGAGAAGACGTAGAGACAAACAGCGGCCAAAAGCAAATAAAAAGTAGAAACATAAGAAGATCCAAATAAACCATCTATGAAACGGATTGTTAGTGCTATTCGTCGCTATCGGAGTTATAATTGGATTTTCGTGTTTGTCGAGGATAACTAGATAGCTAAGAGAAGACGTAAGAGCAAAAAAGATTGAATGGATATGGAACGGTAGTATTAAACGCTGTATGCATCTAGAAATATTAAGCTAACTTTTCTTTAAATTATCAAGATCTTTACTCCAAAATTTTTATATTTTAATTACTTTCCATCTGCTACTATTTTAACCTCACAATAAAATTATCAAATCTAATTCGAGGTATATAAGATGAAATAATGAATTTTGAATGAAGTAATCATAAAATATATAGTTTGTTAAGTTAATGATTTAATAAAAACTTATAGTAGCGCTATGGTGCCCATGATGGAGCATGCTGGTAACTATCTAAGGAAGAAGGATATAAAGGGTGATTGCGTCAAAAAAGATGTTGATTTAGGGGGCATCGGTATTAAGCATCATTTTAAATATATGCTGTATGGCGATGGTTATTCAACTGCAGTAGACGTTTTTAGGTGACAGAGATATAGAGACAGATATAATAAAACTATATATCAAATGTGTGGATACTGGTGTTAGGAATGCCATACTAATAATAGGGAATGGTGTTTCTATTGATAATAAACTGTATAATTTAGCGAAGAAATGTAGAATTAAGTTAGTGAAATTTTCGGAGACCACGCCTCTACACAAATAATAACTATATTAGTTCACATTTACTCAATACAAAGACACCAAAATATAATAAAAATAATGTAGATGACGTTAACTTCCTTTATTTTCTTACTGTAATTTTAAACTGGCAGTATTCGTCACCCCTCGCTATGCATTTATCCTCGACTACTTTAACATCATTTTTTAGTAATTGTTTAAATATTCCTAGTAGGACTCCTCTGAAGAACTGGCTATTGGGGTTTTCACTTTTTATATATCTACATTCTATACCATCATAGACTTTAATAACTACATTTTCATCTTTATACTCCAATATTTCAAGTTTTTCTATCCAACCCATTAATCTAAAAATTATATTCATAATGTTGATGAATTCTCTTCCAACAGCCTTATATGTGCCTCTTATAATCCTATATATATCCTCACCAACCATTTCACCCATCCTATATAATGTTACCTCACCGGCGGACCCCCACTTATTCTTAATCGCGTTTAAAAGGGTTGATAGAAAACTATTAATCATCATAGCCACTCCAAATGGGCCAATTTGAGGTGGGTATAGAAGAACATGAAATCCATATCCCTTTAAAGGAACTTCCCGAATCTCAATATCACCTAAACCACTTACAGCTCTCAATTTTTCATGAAGCTCATTTAGTGACAATCTAGATTTTGTAATATCTATAAGTATAAAGGCATCACCTTTCTCAAGCAACCTAGTGAGATGAACATCCACAATCTCCATCCCACAATCTCTAATAACATCAATAAGCCTTTTAAGAGTGTCAACATCTTCAATTCTAACATGAATATCATAAAAAACATGCCCAGGCCTATAAACCAAGGGAAGAAGCATACGCTCCGACATTTCTTTCATAAAATACTCGTCAAAAAAAAGGAGTCTATACAGGATAGATTAATGTATATAATAATATATACTAATTTCTACTTCATAGCAAGAATAAATTTTCATCTTATAACTATAGGTTTTCTGTGCGATTTTTCTATTTTATAGGTGTGATTGCTGATGTATTTATCTTGTTTGTTATTGTTTTTATTGCTGGAACCTTTATTTCTTGGGTGATAGTGTCACAGACGAAGTTACAGATAGAGCCTTATTCACACTATACAGCTTAACCCTAAACCACTACTATGGTGGTTTTAATAATCTAAATAAAGTGCCTAAAAGTCAAAAAATTGAGGAATCTGGATTTAAATTAAGGGTAATGCCCAAATAGGTATATTATCATGCTAAACCCTAATTTCCAAAATGAAATACTTGTTAAATCCGGAATTTATGGTATATTGGCAATCCTCAAAAATTGAAAACTTATGATCCTATAGTCTTTAAAGGTGATTATAATTACTTAAAAGGGAAATCAACGAGTTGAGAAAGATTGAGACTAAGGATGTAATTTACCTTTTTCATAAGGAGGATCCTCTGATTAAGTAGGCTGATATGATTATAGACCTTGTGGATAGGGAATTAATCCAAGGGAAGACGGCTAAGTTGCTAGGTATATCTCAGGGACTGATAAGTCATAGATTGGCTTATTTGAAGCTTATCCCAAAGCTGCGTGAGAAGGCTAAGAGAGGTGAAATATCCAGATATATAGCGTGGCGCTTGTGTTAGCTTCAACCAAAAGAACAGAGAGTATTCCTAAAAGGGGTAAGGTAGCGCTTAAGGAGGCTGAGCAAAAAGAAAAAATCTCCATTAAAGGAGATAATGGATGTATTAGAACAGCCATTGCCCGATGAAGATAATCTGTCTAAAATAAAAGTTACAATTGAAAGCCCGTTAGAAATAGTAGAGTATAAAAATAAGTACTATCCTGAGATATCTCTGGAGTAGTTCATAATAAACGCCTTAAAATTCTATATTCGATTAGACTCTAATCAGAAAATCAAAGAGAACTTTTTGCTAGCAGTCGAGGGTGGTTTAGCTATCCAGGGGATAAATAGCGAGTTAAGAAGAATTAAAGAAGTTAAGCTTAGAGAACTAGAGCATAAGCTCAATAAGTTAGTCATGCAGATAGTATTCCACTTACGGTAATAATTTCTCCTGATTCGAGTAGGAAGAGGCGTGGAGAAATCGATTTTGGAAGAAGGTTGTTCTACATTTATGATACTGAACCTTTAGACATTATAGAAACATTTATACATGGAGTTATCAAATACCGCAATTATAAGCTATTTAAGATATAGAGACTGTGATAAGTGGCTTAATAAATCTTTACAAAGAGGAATCTATAGAAAAGCAAGTAAAGGATTTCAAAATAATCTGTTCGTTATTAAATGAATATTTAAAATATGCTCTTCACCTGCTCGTATGGGAATCCCATAGATGGTTCAGAGTCGCTTCACTTCTTCATAGCCATGTAGGCTCTGACAGCCACCGCTTCATCACAACCAATATTAATCTAAATATCCTCCTCATATTTATCTTTCCCTAATTCCTTTAACCTACAGCTTATGTCAAGTTCGTTGTAATTGATAGTTTATCTTAAGAAAATTTATTTTATTATTGTTTGCTTATTTATGTTTCGTAGAGGATTAACTGTATATTAATGTCTCAACTACATAGAGGTACTAAGGGGCATGAATAGAAACTTGGTAATTGGTACGTTAATATTTACAGTTGGTATAGTTGGTGCATTAACATCTTTTATAATTATAAATTCACGTTTCCTAACTGCTGCTTTCCTCTCATGGACGGTTGTTGGTATCGTTTATATTGCAATTCTGAGTAAAGGAGTTAGAGGTGGTTTAAACCCTCTACTAGCGTTGAAAGCTTACGAAGAGACAGTTGCTCATCTTCTTGAGGAGTTTAGTCTCCATGATGTTCCACCATATTTTGTTCCATCTAAATATGCTAAAGAACCTGTAATGCTTATTTCATCAAGTGGAGAGTTTAGATTTTCACCTGTGCCTAATAGACTAATTATATATGAAAAGGATGATTATGCGCTAAGAATAAAAACCTTGGGTACGGTAATTTCGAAGGATCTAGGCGGTATATCTGGAGGCGGCGTGGTAACAGCAGAAAATATGTTGAAGCTAATACTTGTTAATGACATGAACATTGCTGATGATATAATTATATCTGAGTCTCCAGCAGGTGATGTAATTACAGTTAGGCTTTTATCGCCACTAGTAAAACATAGTGAGCTATCGCTAATTGCCGCTAATATCTACATACAGTTAATAGGTACAATACTTGCTGAAGCTACACAAAAAATTATTAAGTTACATGAGTATGAAGTTAAGCGTAAAGAGTTGACATCAAAGTTTATGGTTGTTGGTGAGTAGATGAGTTGGGAAGTAGATAGAGTTGGCGTTAGAGGTAGGTATATGTTAATTTATGTTACAATGGTAGCTATAACAACTACAGCTCTCATATTATTAAATGAACTTAGAGTTGATGTATATCTATCACTGTACATACTTGAATACTATATTTTAAGGGCTATAATCTCTCCAGTATCAGCTGAAATAAGCCTATCATATCTCAAGGTAATCGACTATATTTTCCTAGTGATATTTATATTAATTGTTGCTTATCGAGTTATAGAAATTTTGTTTCCAGAATTTCTATGGTGGTTAAGTTGGTAAAATTATGTTCAACAATACTATTATTATTGCTGCTTATATCAATATTAACTCCGTATATCCCCATTTATGGAGAGATATCTCCTCATGAAAGACCTGATACAGCAAGTACCGAATTAGATCCAGTAAGTCTATCATCCTTTTATGTACTTCTTTTCCGTGCGGCTCTAGGAACTGAAAACCTCAATTTAACTTCACTAACTCTTTTATTCAAGTATGTTGGGTTACCAAGTGAAATTTTATATATAGTAAATAGATTAAATAATCTAATTCTTAAGGTATATAGTGAGATAAATCAGACATCAATTCTACTAGAGAGAGCAAAATTATTAATCGAATTTAAAGTATATGACGAGGCATATGAAGTCTTAGATAAGGCTAGGCTTCACCTTTATAATGCGAATAAAACTTCATTTGAGATTGAATTAGCGATTAATGAGCTTAGAAGTCGATTAGAAAAGTACATAGTAAATCCTAATGATCCAAGGCTAGTAAATACCTCTGAAGAAATAAGGGATTCAATTAATAGACTTCATGAATTAATTAATGAACTACTTAACAAGCTATATAAATTGTCTTATGAAGCTGAAAGTGGTATTAATGAACAAGCACCATGGTTACTAACTACATTTATCTCAATACATACTAATGTTACTGAAATTAAGGTAGGTCGCGATATTGAGGTCTATGGTCAACTATATTGTGCTAAAGAACCTCTTCCAAATCGCAAGATAGACATAATCTCACCATTTGCAAATTTATCTGTGTTTACCGACGAGGATGGATACTATAGGGCTATTATACATGTATTTAACTATTATCGACCAAAGGCGACGATAGACGTATTTTATAAACCTACTGGTGAAGATAGGAATCATTTTAGATCTGCACATAACAAGACAACTATAAATGTTCTCTACATAAAAACTAGATTAATCGTTGATGCGCCAAAGTTCGTCTATCCAGGACTTCCAGCTTATGTATCAGTCTTGATCTTTCCATGGTTTTCTGGTGTTTCAAGGAAGGTAGCAATATACATTGATAATGAGACATTATTTGATGGATATGTAAATTCAAGTAAATCGAGCTTTAAATTGTTCATAAATGATACAACTACAATTGGTCCCCACGTACTTAAGGTGTATGTATATCCATATATGGAGTATTCAGATGCTATGTACATATCAATATTAACTGTTACGTACAAGGGTATCATACTTGCAGTTGATGTAGACAATAGTTTTGTTGTTTACCCTCTCGGTAAATTTAACGTATATGGGAGGGTTATGGATGTTGATGGAAACCCACTTGTAAATGAAACTATTGAAATCAAAGTTGCAAATCGCGTATATTTGCTGAGCACTAATTTAAATGGCGAATTTAATGTATCAATAGATGCTCCATTTACATTTGGAGACTGCTATATAACAGTTACCTTCAAGCCTGTAGAGAAATGGTATCCAATAGTTTCAAAACAAGTTAAAGTTACTGTTATGAATGTTACGTCATCTATCGTTGTTATAGTATTCCTTGTTGGTATGCTTTTCTTCTTTAGGAGATACCCAATCAGACTTCCTAAAATACCGGTTCAAAAGCCAAAGCCATATATTACTTATAAGCCAAAATATACAGCTACAACTAGTAAAGTGGATACGATTAAAAGCTTTATTAATAAATGGGTTATCTTTAAGGGTATCGGTAGAATTATCCCGATTTATAAAGCTGTTGTTGAGAAAATATCTAGTGTAGTAGGTCTTCCAAAGCCCTCAGATACAATCAGGGAATATTATAGACGTGTTGAATCACATATTAAGCCTGTAAAAGATGAATTCTGGAAGCTAACACTATACACAGAGTATGAGTTGTATTCGGGAAAGCAAGTTAAAGAGTCTATGATTGAGGAGGCGACAAAGCTTAAGGAGGTGATTCTACGTGTCTTCAGAAGATAAACTTTCAGTATCTAAATTTATGATTATTGTAGGTGTAATAACAGCTGGCTTATTAGTCCTTTATGTTCCACCGGCAGTTGACTTTAGTATAACAAATCCATTTTGGAATGGGTATACAGTGGTATCTGATAGACTTAATGCAACAGTAATTGATAAACCACTTACGTTTCCTATTAAGAATCCAAATAAAATTGTTATTATAACTATACCATATTCAAAGTATATAGATCTCGAAATAGAAAACTTGAAGAATTTTGTTAAAAACGGAGGTACATTGATTATTTTAGATGATTATGGTTATGCAAATCAAATACTAAGAGCATTTGGAGATTATGTAACTATAATTAATAATACTATGTTAGTAGACTCATTATTTAACTATAGAAATGGACGCTTACCTAAAATAATTGAGTTTAGTGAAGATCCGGATGTAGCTAATATTACTCAGGTAGTATTTAATCATGCATCAGTATTATACATTCTGTCGCCGAAAGTTAAGGTTCTAGCATATAGTAGTAGTTTCTCATTTTTAGATGATAATTTAAACGGTATTTGTGATCCAGGAGAGTGTAAAGGACCATTTCCAGTTATCGCCAAATTTACGTATGGTTCTGGCGTCGTATATGTAATCTCAGACCCCAGTTTTCTCTTAAATAGCATGATTGATATAGGAGACAACTATAAGCTGATTTTAAACTTAGTTAAGGATAAAAGTGTATGGATAGATCAATATCACTTAAAGGGCAATATTCATTATCAAATAAGAAAGTATATTGTCACAGTTGTTAATTGGTTACTTCACCCGTACATATCACCATATATAACTGCAGTATTTATGATGTCAATATTAATAATGATTATGAGGGTGATGCGTAAAAGAGGTGTAAGTTGATGGATGAAGAAACCCTTTCAAAATATGCTGGAAAGATGAGAGAATTACTTAATGAGATGAGTAAAGTTATAATTGGAAAGCAAGATACACTTAAAATAATTTTAATTGCGTTGTTAGCTGGTGGTCACGTACTTATTGAAGGATTACCTGGTACTGCAAAAACATTAACTGCTAAAGTTTTCGCTAAAGTTATTGGTGGTGAGTTTAAGAGAATTCAATTTACAGCTGATACTTTACCGTCAGATATTATTGGCTTTCATATATATACACCTGCTGGACGTGGGGAATTAATTAAGGGTCCAATATTCTGTAATATTCTCTTAGCTGATGAGTTGAATAGGTGTCCACCTAGAACTCAAGCTGCACTTCTAGAAGCTATGCAGGAGGGGCAGGTAACTATTGAGGGTCAAACTCTGAGTTTACCAAAGCCATTTATGGTTATAGCAACACAGTTACCATACGGGTATACAGGTACATATCCCCTTTCTGAAGTTCAGCTTGATAGATTTATGTTTAGAGTTTGGAGTGGAGCCAATACAAGGGAGCAGGAAGCTGCGGTACTAGAGAAAATTGACTATATAGATGAGTTACCTGTTAATACCTTATCTAGTCCAAGTGAAATACTTGAGATAAGAAAATTGATTAGGGAAATCTATGTTAGTCCAGAAATAATTAGCTATATCGAGGATATTCTTGATGCTATAAGAAATTGCCCTGAGATATTAATTGGACCAGGTACTAGAGGTGCAATTGCAATATATAAGGGTTGTAGAGCACTAGCTTTCCTAGAGGAGAGAAGTTACGTAATTCCGGATGATGTTAAATTCCTGTTGCATGCAGCGTTAGATCATAGAATTAAGATTAAGGCTGAATTAGAGATTGAAGGTGTTAAGCCTGAGAACATTGTTGATAAGGTATTATCTGAGGTGCCCGTACCTAAATGAATAAACCTCTAATAGCATCACATTTTTTAACATATATATCAATAGCCATAACTTATCTATTATTTGATAAAAATGTTGTTTATACCCTCCCAATTCTTATAGTACTCTCAGTTATTGCGGTACGTAGAAGTGTGTATAGACTATTGTCATCATTAGTATTAGGTCCAGCATTATACCTAATTTACAGTAACTTTTTAGGTAGCTACTATGTTTTCTCATCAATTCCTATTTCATTATTAGCTATACATGGTAGTATTAACGAGATAAATGTGAAGTATCCACGTATTATATCTTTTCAAAGGTTAGGATTTACAAGTATATTAGTAATATCAGCCTCAGTAACTAGTTTGGTGCTACTTATATTTGATGTTAAAGCTGTTATATTAACAGCGGCACATGTAACTTACCTTGTAACACTAGTTCACTACACCACACGCAATCTAGGTAAAGTGTCAATACATATCCCTGACAGAATACTGGGTATTAGAGATGATTTACATGAGTACTCTTTTAAGATTCTAAATAGAGGACGTATCAATATAGGAATATTAATACCTAGTATAGAGGAGTCCTCATATGCAATTTCTCTATCTCCCTCTTACATAATACTAAAAAGTGGAGATCGCTTGAGCGGTAAAATTATACTTCGTAGTAGTAAGATTGGACGATATACCTGTACAATAAATATTTTCATATATGATACTCGTGGTTTAGCAATAAAAAGGGATGCAATTAAAGTCGATATTATAATAAAGCCTAAGTTGACCATAGCTATAGAGAGGGCACGTAGATTACTAATGAGTTTAGGTGTGGGGCCTGAAGTATCTGAGGAAATAGTATCTCCAATATTATATGGACAGATTAAGTCTCGATCTGGAGAATTCATTGGGTGTCGAGAATATATTCCGGGGGATGATCCAAGAGCTATACATATAAAGAAAAGTGTTGAAAAACAAAAATTAATCGTTAAGGAATATGAGCAGGTAGGTACAGCACCGATTTTCATTATAGTTGATGTTGGTGTAAGCACACCAGAGGAGCTAGATGAAGTATTATATAATACTATTCAAGTTATAATCTATTTTATCCTAAACCGTAGGATGAAAGTTAGTATAGTAGTTTATAATGATAAAGGATATTTAGTTAGAGTACCAGGTATAAATCCAGTTCATTTACTTAAAAAATTCATTACAATGATAGATCGATTTTCTCCCGCAAATATAACCTATAAATTTGACTTAGATGAGAGGGTGATTGCTCAAATTAGATATTCAAATACAGACTTAGCTAAAATTCATATGAAGTTTCTTTTGAACCGCTTTGTAAAAAGTATTCTTTATGATGTACTAGTATGGGTAAACAATACTTTTGAAGAGTATGCTGAGATATATGTTATTAAATCTGGAGGGAGATATTTACCGTTATATCCGATTTTTAAGCTTTATTGTGAAAATTTAGGTCATAGAGTTACTATTATAGATAGATCATTTACAAAGAAGCTTTTAGTTTATTCATAAATTATGAATGTTATATATTATGACCTCATAATAGTATTATTAAGAGTAATTATGATTTTTAGAGTAATATTTAGGTCTAGAGTAACTTTCTCTATTATAATTACGATAGTTTTATTAACGTGTATATTAACGCCATATAGAGCAGTTATAGCACACTTTGATACAGTTAAAGCCTTAGCCGAGGAGTATATTCCTAAAAGTGAATACTATATATCTTATGATAGTGGTGATGTTAGAGTTGATGTTTATCGTGGATATGTTAATGGGACATTAGTAATTTATCTACAAACTAGTAACATAACTATGTTCCTAGACTCATTAGGTATAAAAGCTTTTGGTAATTACTCAATAGTAATTGGTTCTGATTTAATAAAATTTGTTAAAGCTGAAAAGCTATGTATAGAGATCTTTAATTCTACACTTATAATTGACTTGAGGGATAAGCATGTTAGTACCATAAGTGGAGTGTATAGTAACTATATTATATCTTCTTTAATCATAGCTCAGGATATTAAACCAGCATATACCTTTTTTGTTAATAAGGCAAGTAGTACTTATCCTATCAATAACGCAGAGTTATTTGTTAATGACCTATCAGCATCATATACAGAGCTAGTTAGAACATGGTCTATTCCAATTTACATACTCATATTAGCGTGTACACTGATAAACTCACTAAGACTTTCTAGGTCTATTAATGATGATATTAAGAGATTAACTATGATTGGAGCTAAAAGAAAGGTTTTATTACTACACTTACTACTAGCTACCATAATAATTTTATTACTTTCATCTACTATAGGCATATCACTCGGTTATATCTTAAGCCAAATCATAGCCAGAGTAATATACTGGGCTTCTGGAACTCTAATAATCCCTATTATAAATATAAATACCTACATAGAGCTACTAGCTCTCAGCTTTATCTCTAGTGCTATAGGAGCCGCTGTACCCCTCTATATTAGCATTTCGAGGTGTAGCTATGTATAGAATAATTAAATATCATTATCTTAAGAAGAAAACTTTACTAGTTCTCATCATAATTCTAGTGTTAATTTCAATAACCTTTTCTGCTACAATTGAAGGAATACTAATCTTTATAAATGCTGGCCTTGGTTATTTTGGACCTGGAAATGTTATATACGATACTAAGAGCTCTACAATATTCTCTGGTTCTATAAACTTAATCGATCTAAATAATTTATCGTTAAATAGTGACATAGACTTAGCTCCAGAGGTTATAATTCCAATTTATATTGGTGATAAATATGCGTTATGTAGAGGAGTAGATTTCTCCAAGCTAAAGAAGTATGATATATACAGTATCTCTATGATTAATGGTGATTTCCCAAAATATGATGATGAAGTTCTTATTGGGTGTAAACTAGCTAATTCCTTAAGTATAAATGTAGGTGATACCGTTATAATTAGAAGTATAATTAGGAATTGTTATGTTGTTACCAAAATTTCTGGGATTTATCAGTCTAATTCACCGTTAGATTATGAAGTATTATCTACATTAAAATTAGGTCAGTTCTTACGAGGATTTGATGAAAATCACGTTACTTTAGTAAGGATTTATAGGGTTGAGAAAGAAG
>Ga0190367_1001482_pt1 | contig 13496 bp, 3 predicted proteins | sample 4872181011_MG_FD_171838 | JGI IMG/M metagenome (GOLD analysis project Ga0190367, IMG submission 171838) | Hydrothermal vent microbial mat bacterial communities from Southern Trench, Guaymas Basin, Mexico - 4872-18-10-11_MG | ecosystem: Environmental > Aquatic > Marine > Hydrothermal vents >...
GGGTATGCACGCATCTATAAGATACTGGGACTTCCAGAACAGAGTGTGGAGAATAGCCGGAGACCAAGACATCATGTGGTATACCGCAGATTACCCATGGTATGGAGACGAGTTCGTGGCAGGATTCCACATAGTCCTGAGAAACCCAGATCCGTCCAAGATATATGCAGTGTTCGTGAGAGCTTGGGACGACTACTCCCTAGGATACCCATCTGATGCTCCACCTTGTGACATAACCGTTAGCTACAGGTTCACTCCATGGATAGATCCAGGCTGGATACAAATAGCTCCTCTGAGCATAGCAGCAAGGAACGACGACCAAGACTGGAGAGACGTAGACGGAGACGGTAGGAGATACATGGTGACTTGGAGAGGTACAGGAAAGAGGGACAAGGACACCAGATACGAGACGATATACCTATTCGACGAGGATCCATCCGTGGACATACACCCGTGGACATACTGCAGATCAGCTGCTGATCCGGACTGTGACGGTCGACTAAATGAAGATGACTTCCAAGCTCAAACCATAACCTTGCAAGGTAAAACAGGATTTGCTCCAGACACTCCCGGAACACACAGGTGGTTGACAATAACTATATCTCCGCCTCCTGGAGCTAATGTGAAGCCAGGCGAGGTCTATTATGGAGCAATAGGTGCAATGGACTTAGAGCACCTCTGGGCTCCGAGAACAGGACCTGTGATGGAGAATTTCTACACGCTGAACTACTTCAGGTACGGAAGAGGAGCTGGAACCAACAGAGTGTCACAATCCGCATATGGTACTAGCTACAGCAGAGACTACTACGCACCATTGGGTAGCGCTCTACCCAGAGACTTGCTCTTCCAGATCCCGATAAAAGTGAAGATAGTAGAGGATCCACTGCAACTGGCAATGGATGCCCTAGTCTCATACCAGAACGTGTACAAGGAAGACGGAGGATGGCCCATCTACCCGTGGAGAACTGTGAGAAGCGACGATGACGGAGATGGATACTTCAACGAGGACCCAATAAACGGGCAAGACGATGACGGAGATGGTCTAACAGATGAAGATCCACCAGACTGGTGGCTAATAGAGCCATACAATGTCGAGAAGCCTCCAAGCAACGTTGAAGCTACTGCAATGGCAATAATGGCTCTGAGAGAATCCGGAGGAGCCGTGACCAAACTAACTGATGTGGTGAACGGATATCACCACAACAACAAGAAGCAGTACCTAATAGCAGTTCCACCAGGAGTAGAAGAGCTCAAGATAAGACTTTCATGGCCAGATCCAAGCGTAGATGCATACGACATGGCCATAAGGACACCAACTGGGGAATACATAAGATACGGAGGAGTGGACTACCCAGAAGAGGAAGTAATCCCGATGTACGTGTACAAGTATCCGAAGTACTTCCAGACTCCAGAGGCGGGAGTGTGGCTAGTCGAGATAATGCCCTATGAGCCCCCAGTGGAGAATTATCCATTCACCTTGGAAGTAGAGGGAGGATTCCTAGCAACAGAGGAGAGATTCGTCAAGTCCATAGCAGACGGAACCACATACTTGCTGAGGGCTCAAGTAAACGAGGATGTGCCATATCCATTCCCTGCAGGAATAGATTCGGTGGTGAACATCCCAGCTTGGTGTTGGGGAGACTCCGAAAACCCAGAGTTCTGTGAGACTAAGTACACAGCTCTAGCGCTACTAGCCCTAATGGAAGCCGGAATACCCATTGAGGACGAGCACATCAAGGAGGGTATAAAGTGGCTAGCGATGAACCAATACTACAACGTATGGGATCCAAATGACCCAGAGAATGGAGGTTGGGGCAAGTCCCTCAGAGAGGATAACTCATACCCGCCTAAGACTGAATACACCGCTTGGGCAATTAGGGCAATAGTGGAATACCTCAGGAGAGGTGGAGACAGAATCATAGAAATAAACCTCTACAGGACCAGCTCACCCTTCTACGTAGAGATGAGCTTCGACTTAGTACACGACGTGCTGAGACCTGCTATACTCTGGCTGATGAAGCACCAAGAATACGACGGAAGCTGGTGGTTCCAGCCATCTTCGCTGTATGACGTGAAGTCCCCGTACGTGAAATGGACCCTAGGGCAAGAAATAGTCATAGAGGGAAGAGGTACTATGAGAATCAAGTTCAAGGACGATCCAATATACAAGATAGGGCCGCAACTAAGGAGGGCACTACAGTCAGGTTCAGAGGGCAAGATACCTGTGGTAATAACCCTATTTGACCAATATCCGATAAGCTCAGGAGCTGAAATCAGCGAAGTAATTGACGAGATGAAGAGGTTCGCAGAGGAGAAGCAGAGGCCTGTAATAGAAGAGCTGAGCAAGATGGGCGTAGAGGTCAAGGACACCTTCTGGGTAGTGAACGCAATATCCGCTGAAGTTTCCCCAGAGCAAGTGGAGCAAATAGCCAAGCTACCACAAGTGGCAGGAATATGGCTCGATGTAGAAAGCAAGCCTGCAATATACGATGTCACTAACATAATAATGGCTAGAGAGCACAGCTACTCTGGATTATGGCACGGAGCTTGGTCTAAGCTTCTAACAGGAGGATGGAGAGACGGATGGGACAACGATGGAGATGGGCAAGTAGATGAAGATGGGCCTAACGGAATCGACGACGATGGAGATGGGCAAATAGACGAGGATGGACCGTGGCAGAACGTGAAAATAGCTCTGCTAGACACTGGTGTCTGGGCACCCCATCCGGACCTAGACAACCTGTGGCCGAACATGCAGAGGCCTTCCGGACCTAAGGTGTGCGCGATAGTAGACGTTGTGGAGGACTCAGACTACTCTCCGTTTGAGACTGACTCAGCTCACCCGAGTGGTTATGCATACAACGAGCTAGACTGGGCAGACCACGGTACCCATGTAGCAGGAATAATAGCAGGAAATGGAGAAGCTTCTGTAGATCAAAGATACAGAGGTGTGGCTGGAGACGAACTGAGAGACCCAGCCCCACAGAACTGGACTGAGGGGGCGGACATAATAAGCGTGAAGATATACCACCACTCATGGGACGCTGCCATAGACGATGACCTAGATGGTCTAGTAGACGAAGACCCGATAGATGGAATAGATAACGATGGAGATAACGCAATTAGACTCACAGACGGAATAGACAACGATGGAGACGGTTGGGCAGACGCAGCTGATCCAGGGCAAGACGAAGGTATAGACGAGGATCCAGCAACCTACCTAGCTAGTGTGACAGATACCTTACAAGGAATGCAAGCTGCACTGACCACAGAGTGTGGAAACCCAGACATAATGGTGATAAACGTACAATTCCCGTTCTGGGCAGGAACTTGGAATGGCGAAGAGTACGACACCATAGGTTCAGACCCAGTATCAATGGCCTCCGATAGGCTGTTCAGAGCAGGAATACTCACCTTAGCACCAGCTGGAAACTACGGTTCCTTGGGATCAGGGTCAGTTACTTCGCCAGCAGCAGGAAGATGGACAATGGCAGTTGGTGCCACCTACAAGATGATGGACTCCCCAGGACCAGAGATGATATTCAACTTCCAGAACTTCGGAGTGTATCCATTGAACACCATATGTTGTTACATAAATGAGAACATGCCCGGAGCTCCGCCATGCCCACTAATAGGTCTGTACAGAACTTCACCTCCAGACATACCGAGAGATCACTGGGCAACCCAAGGATGGGCATTCCCCGCCGTAAGCGTCGACTGCGAAGACGTCTCAGAGTGGTGTGGCGAAAACTGTAACACAGGAGGAACGTGCATGCTGATACAACCAGTGCAGATACCGATAGACAACGATGGAGACTTCCAAGAGGGAGAGGACCCGTGGAACGGAATAGACGATGACAACGATGGGCTAATAGACGAAGATGAGCCCAACACCGTGAACCTCTACTGGGTAATAGTCGATAGCGATGAAGCGAACCCAGGATTCTACGATGAGGTGTGGTTCTACATAGAGTGTTCAGACGGATACATACTGTACTTGCCACACAACGAGAGGATCTGTGGCAGATGGGTCGGCCCATACCACGAGGGAGATACTCTCTACCTAGGTGACGCCATAGACGATGATAACGATGGTCTAATAGGAGAAGAAATACTAGACGGAAGAGACAACGATGGAGATGGGCTAATAGAGGAAGACGTGAATGTCATGAGGTTGCACATAGTCGACTTCTCACAAGACATGAACCCACCGTTCTTCACCCTGGCAGAGAGGAATGCCGAGAGAATCTGGGAGGGCTCAGGCCTAGGTCCGACCACAGACGGGAGAATGAAACCAGACATAGTCGCTCCAGGAGTTGACGTGATCAGCCCGAGACCTGGAGGAGGATACTCGGCAATAACGGGTACTTCAGCTGCAGTGGGTGTGGTGGCAGGAGCCGCTGCTCTGCTATACCAAGCATATAGAGCGCAATTCGGACACCAGCCAAGACCTGAATTGATAAAGAGCATACTCATGGAGAGTGCAGATGACCTAGGAGTAGAGGGATGGGATCTAAACGCAGATGGATTCGACAACGTCTACGGAGCAGGAAGAGTGAACGTGTACATGGCCTTGGCCCACTTGCTCCAAAGCCCAGACAAAGTGGTCTCGACTTCCCTAGCAATAAAGGCCCTAGTCGAGACTGTGGAATTCACCAGAGAATTCGGCATAAGCTTAGAAGGGGCTTCACAGCAAGAGCTAATCAGGAGAATACTGCTAGGAAGCAAATGGCTACTAGAGACCCAGCACAGAGGATGGGAAGTGTTCAACGGAGCTGGCGGATTAGACAACGATGGAGACTTCAGGATAAACGAAGATCCAGTAGATGGAGTAGACAACGATAGAGATGGGCTAATAGACGAGGATCCAGTAGAGCCTCATCCAGACGACGATATTCTGAGGGTGAGAAATGCCAGCAACGACGGACTTAAGGACGAAGATCCGAAGAACGACCTGGACAATGACGGAGATGGGCTAATAAATGAGGATCCTGCCTATGGAATAGACAACGATGGAGATGGACTAGTTGATGAGGACGACTACGATGGCAAGGACAACGATGGAGATGGGTTCATAGACGAAGATCCAAGAGACGACGACTTCGACGAAATAGACAATGACAAGGACGGTCTGAAAGCTGAAGATCCAATAGATGGAGTGGACAACGACCTAGATGGACTAATAGACGAAGATCCAGCTGACCACATAGATGAGGATGGCCCAGAGAGCGGACCGAATGCTAGGAACTCATACACGTTCTTCTCCTCAGATGGAGATGAGGATGCGGACAACTTCTACAACGAGGACACTGACTGGGGCATAGATAACGACAGAGATGGGCTATACGACGAGGACTGGCCAGACTGTTCAGACAACGACGGAGACTGGACCTTGGATGATGACGTAGATGGAAACGGGGTGCCTAGCTGCTACTATGACGAAGAAGAAGGGGTGTACAAACCCGAGCCTCACGTAGACGAGGATCCACAAGAGTTCCCAGATGGCTCCTGGACTGGAGGAACTGTGCCTACAGCTTGGGCAGTAAAGGCCTTGATTGAAACCTACTACCTCCTAGAGGGAGATGACGATGGAGATGGGCTAATAAACGAGGATCCAGGTATTCCGGGATACGACGACAACATGAACGGAATAGTAGATGATCCATCAGAAGACGAAGACGGAGATGGGCTAGTAGATGAAGACCCCTACCTAATAGATGGTCATCCCAAGTCAGATCCGATACTGAGAGCATGTACCTGGCTGATAGAAAGGCAATTGCCCGATGGCGGATGGTACGACCACAGAGTAATAGACACAGAAGGAAAGACTCACAGATACGTGGCATACCAACAGGGACAAAGCTTGGAGATAACCCCATGGACAGTGGCAACCTCAGTGGCACTCAAAGCCTTAGTTGAGGCAGACTTCGTGAACAGATTCGCTGTGTCAATAAGTCCAGAGACCCTGCCCTTCGGAGAAGTGAACGACGTGAAAGTCCTAGTGAGAAGGTTGCCAGCAGGTCAAATAGGATTCAACCCAGACTGGCCTCCAGTAGAGGGAGCTAGCGTATGGCTCATAAACCAAGGCCTGTACAGACTAATTCCAGACAAGGTATGGATGAAGACTGCTTCAGAGCAAGGAACAGTATTCACAGACATGTACTATGACGTGCCAGAGGACATACCCAATGAAGTGAGAGGTAAGCGCTACATAACCTGGATGGAGATATTCGTGGACTACAACCTCAGGAGGCCTTGGGACGACGATAACGATGGAAGAATAAACGAAGATCCAATAGATGGAATGAACAACGATGGAGACAACTACGCTTCACCAGTGACTTGCCCGAAGAGGAGTGCAGACGAAGATCCAACATGGCTAAATCCGGAGGACCTAGATTTAGATCTATACGTGGTGTGGACCGATGACACCATAGACTCCCTAGGAACTGTGGAAGTGGGCTACGGAGGAGAGCTGAACTTCCCAGACCTGAGCGTAGAGCAACTCAGGCATCTCAGAGTGCTAGACGTGAAACACTTCCCGACTCCACCTGAATACACGATGCTCCACGGTAGACTAAGCGGGAACTCATACATAGAGGGAGAAGGACTTCCGAACGGAAGGTACTGGCTAATAGTATACGTGAAGAACAAGAACCCGTGTGTGCCTCCAGTGGACTTCAACGTGAGAGTCTACACGAACATGAGCACCAGGAAAGAATTGGAGCCCAAGTTAACTGACAAGAACGGTGAAGTGATATTCCACGCTGTCAGGCCATGGAGCAAGGACAAGGACTACGACGGTTACCTAGACGAAGACCACCACGATACCAGAGACAATGACGGAGACGGGAACCTGAAGAGCAAGTACTGGCCACCAGTAGACGATGAAGACGACTTCGAGGAGCAGGGAGGTAAGGTACAGGTAATAGTCACTTACAACCCGCAAAGACTGATGAGCGGTTCAGATCCATATGACCCAGCCAACGGTCTAGATGACGACAGAGATGGCTACGTGGACGAAGGGCAGGAAATACTACACCTGAGAAGGAACATGGGAGATCCATGGCTAGTAAACGACAATCCGAGATTTGACATGGCCATAGACCTAGACTGGGGTGGAGGAGATGGCTACAAGTACAGCGGTAACCACTACGACCCAGATGACGATGCCGACGGGCTAATAAACGAAGATCCAGCGGATGGAGTAGACAACGATGGAGATGGGCTAATAGACGAAGACCCAATAAGGACTTGCGTATGGTACGCTGATCCAGACACGGATGGAGATGGCATAGTAGACCAAGAAGATGTGAGAAATGCAGCAATGGCCTACTTGGCTTGGTACTACAACATAGACAACGACTGGGACAACTACGAGAGACTAGTAGATGGAGAAGACAACGACTCTGACATATACGAGGACCACTTAGACTTCGAGATGGGCGGAGCCGACGAGGGCATAGACGAGGATCCGGGCATCAAGTGGGAGGACGATGACAACGATGGACTAATAGACGAGACGATGGAGAAGGAGATGAGCGAGACTGGAAAAGTAACTGGACCAGAGGACGAAGACAGGGACTACTGGGTAGACGAAGATCCAAGCAGGTTCTGTATACTGAGAAGCGGAATGCAAGGTGGACAGAGGTGGAAGGTGACTAGGTTCGTGCCATACTCGGAGTTCCCAGGTGAGATAAGGCCAGTACCAATAGACGTGCATGTCTCACCAGGTGTGCTAATAACGGGAACTGGAGTAGATCCGCACAAACCAGTAGACAATGACCTAGACGGAAAGATAAACGAGGATCCGATAGACGGAAGGGACAACGACGGGGACTGGGACATAAGAAGAGATGATCTGAACGGTAACGGAATACCGGACCCAGGTGAGCCTAGAGTGGACGAAGACCCATGGGAGTCAGACGTAACGGTTACCGTGCTGAACACAGTGACCAAGGAGCCCTTGGAGAAGGCAATAGCAGTACTGAACGTGAATGCCCTAGAGCCAAAGAGGCAAGTGAACCCAGATGGTGAGGAGTGGGCACCTCTAGGAATGAGATACCCAGACGTGTTCAAGGACGTGGAGCTATACCTGCACAACATAGGAAGACCATCTACCGTGACCAGCTTCCCAGAGTGGTGGGACTTCACATGGAACGCCAGAGGAGCTCACGGAGTAATGCAATGGGCACCCTGGATGTTCTACGTGCCTCCAGGAACTGAAGAGCTCAGATTCAGGATATGGTGGCACCAGGTAGAGACCTCATACTACTGGAACGGAAGACCAGTGTCAAGAGAAGATGTAGATGCCTTCCTAATGCCACCAGGAAGCAGCATATTCGTAATGCCAGGATGGTTCCTAACAAATACTCCATACAACGTTGGTATAATGGACTTCTACGACGACTCCTGGGAGGAGCCATTCGACTACATAGTGATAGAGGATCCGAAGCCGGGAGCGTGGATGGTCTCATTCAGCTCTAGAACGCCAGACGGATCCTATTGGTACGACAAGAGGACGTTCTACGTGGCAGTGGAGGCGAGAGGAGAGAACCTCTACTGGACTTGGACAGACCAATTCGGACAAGCGCACTTCCCGATAACAGTAGAGGAGCCAAGCGAAGTCGGAATATTCGTAGACAAGCAAGGATACTACAGGGAGATAATGTGCGACCAAGGAAATGCGAGGTACTTCCCGTACTGGAACTCCGAAGAGATAGAGAGCATAGGCCTCTTCGAGACAGTAATAGCTTGGCCAGAGCAATTACAAGCGGACAAGGAGACCTACGTAGTGATAAACGTGGGAGACGCTGGAATGGGCGTGCCCGTACAGGGTGCCATAGTACAGCTACACGGATACGACTCCAAGGTAACTGACGAGAACGGTGAAGCCATATTCAGGTTCGTACCAGAGAAGATGATAATGGCCTACACAGACTACGACTGGGCCTCAGGATACAGAACATGGAGAGAAGACCTATACGAGAAGAGGCTCAAGCTAGAAGGAGAGGCATGGGCCAAGACCGAAGCTGCCAAGGTAGAGCCAGTCGGATCCCTGGACAAAGTGCTGCCGAAGAAGAAGGTGTACAAGGACGTTGGAATACTGAGGTTCACCGTCAAGCCTCCGGTCTACACTCCTGATATAGTCAAGTACCAATATCCAGAGGAATACAGAATAGGACAAAGCTTCACCATAATATTCAGGGATCCAGCCGGAGGAATGCCTGTAATAATCCCAGAGAGCCAGAGGCCATATGAGTTGCCAGGAATTCCGCCAGGAAGATCCCTTTCAGGAGCATACGTAGTGTACACCTCTTATCCAACTGGATGGAAGGAGAAGTACGGCCACGGCTACGCCACTGAGATATGGGAAGGAGCAAACGTGAGCAAAGTGATGTCTCCATACTTGTTCCCAGAAGGACCTGCCTACTTGGTCTTGGTGGACAGCAAGGAGGCAGGAATATACGAGGAGCTCTGGTACTACCCAGTAGAGCAAGAAGAGGACATGGAAATTTACGAGCAAGGTGGAAGCAGTAAAGTCAGGAAGGAGTTCCACCTCAAGGGTCCGTACTACGAGGGAGACACCATAGTAATAGGAGGAACCGAGTACGTCATAGAGAACATAGCTAAGGACGGATCTTGCCTCACACTGCTCAGAAAGGGAGAGGGAACCATAACCATAACCTCGGTGGTGTACAAGGACTGGAGAGCGGTGATGGAGCTCTCGCCCTACTACGACCCAGACAGGGAGAGATACCAAGTGTCAATTACCTACACCAGGACGATGAGCTTCGACAATGACCAAGACAAGAAGCTAGATGAGGATCCAATAGACGGTGTGGACAACGATGGAGATGGTAAAGTAGACGAGGATCCGAAGGAAGAGGACGTATACCACATACCGGTGCCTGACCTAGATGGAGCCAAGGCGACTAAGCTAGAGGCTAGAGTATACTGGAGTGAAGGGACTAGCAGAGAGAGAATACAGAGGCTAATAAACCTACTACACATGAACCTAGGATTGGCGGACTTCAGCAAGGGTAGACTGCAAATAGAGGGATACAACCCCAAGGGCAAGAGGGTGATGTTCGGCTCACCCATAGGACTGCTAGAAGAAGCAACCAAATTCTCCCACAGGGGAATGCTGTTCACCTATGGAAACCAGATAGGAGTCACAGAGGCTAAGGGAACCACAATGGAGCTGACCAAGGAAGGCTACCTCAAGGGAATGGTCACAGAGAAGATGCTCCCCAACAGCCAAGAATCCAGACCATTGCTAACTCCAGAGGACTTGGAGAACAGCTACTGGCAGAGATACGAAATAGCTGGCACTCCACCTTACGTGACCTTGCAGAAGGGCTTCCACATAATGCACTTCACCAGATACGCCGACAAGAAGAACCCAGACCCAGGACTGTGGACAATAAAGGTGAGCTATGACATAACCCAAGAGCAACTAGATGCCATGCTAGCAGATCCGCCAGTGGAGTACAAGTACACACTAATGGTCACCTTGACAATAGAGCCAGAGGAGGAGCTCTTGGACATAGTGATACCGAAGTGGTACATAGCGGAAACAGTCACGGACAGATTCGTGGCATCTAAGGAGATAAACGACTGGCTACTAGACAAGTACTACTTAGCCAAGAGCCCAGAGAGAGTGTTCGTTACCAGATCGGACAAAGCCGTGGACATAGCAGCAATAGCAGTACACGCAACTGCTACTAAGACTCCAATAGTGATAGTAGATCCGAAGGAGATACCTTCAGCCACAAAAGACGTGCTGAAGAGGATAGAGCCCAAGGAAGTCGTCATAATAGGAAGAGAAGTGGCTGTGTCAGAGAAGGTAGAGAGAGAACTGGAGGAAATGGGCTACAAGGTCTCCAGGATAGGAGGGCCCACTAGGTTCGAGACTGCGGCAGAAGTAGCCAAGACGTACTGGCCAGAGGGATCGGAGATAGCAGTCCTAGCTCCAGTGCCGATATACGAAGACGAAGAACACAAGACTGTGCCAGCCCTAATAGCCATGCCTCTGGCGAAGTACTACCAAGCGCCTCTGCTCTACCTAGACAGAGTTGGTGGAGAGGACGTGATACCTGAAGCGACCAAGGAGGCCCTGAGCAGCTTAGGAGTCAAGAAAGTGATAATAGTCGGAGAGACCAAAGTGGCTGAGGACCTAATGCAGATGGGCTACGACGTAGAACAAATAGCAGGAAAGGACGTGTTCGAAACTGCAGTGCTAGTGGCTAAGCAACTGAAGGACGTGCTACACTACAGGGCTCTGGCAATAATAAACGCTGAGGATCCAGGAGCACTCAACGCAGCAATGGTGGCAGCTCTCAAGGAGGGAGTAGTACTGCCAGTGAAGACAGATGAGGTTCCAGCTGAGATAGCGAAGTTCCTGAGCGACTACAAGTTCAAGGTGAGATGGGTGTTCTTCTCAGGAACAATGAGCCAGTCAGTCAGGGAACAAGTGATTGACCTAGTGAAGCCGCCCGTAGCCAAAGTGAGCAGGCACTAGCCTGCTCCCCCCAAATTTCTATTTTCCTGTTTGACTTCTCGATCCGTTTCTGTTCTGATTCCCATTCCAATTCAGATGTTAAGCCATGGTATCAATGCCATTAGTACGGACTTCTCACTGAACTCTCTCCTGTCCACCAATCCTCTGGTCAAGTAATTCACGGTACCTCCCTTCTCACCTATGCCAAGTATTCCGCTCTTCTCCTCCATTTCCTCGCCTAACTCTGTGCTCTTCAAGTCATATTGGAAGGCTGGACTCATCCCTATTCCCATTTTTCCTTCCTTGTCTAAGATGACGCAAATCTCTAAACAGAGTTTGAATCCATGAATCACTACTATGCCTGCTTCTATTCCAACTCCGAAGTCCATAAGTGACTCTCGTGCTCTCTTCGTGGCACCTGAAATAATCTCGTCGAATCCAATTGGTTGGTCCTTGTACTCCACCCTCTTCGGATATATCGAGACTTCCCTCTTTGGAAAAGCCCTCAAAAAAGCTCTCCTTACTGCGTCTATTTTCACCGGATTCAAACTCCCTACTCCGACTCTCATGGCATGCTTTTTAACCCGAAGGGTAGAAAAGGTTAAGCATGAGACTCCTCTACAAGATATACGAATGGAGACTCGAGAGACAAGTGCTTAAGAACAGAGAGAAGATCCCGAGGCACGTGGCAATAATCTTAGATGGAAACAGGAGATTTGCCAAAGAGAGGAATTTGGATCCATGGGAGGGGCACAAACTCGGACTCCAGAAGTTGGAAGAGGTGCTGGAGTGGCTATGGAACCTCGGAGTCAGAATAGTTACTGTGTATGCCTTCTCCAAGGAGAACTTCCATAGAAGTGAGAGAGAAGTGAGGGAACTCATGAACCTGATAAAGGACGGATTCATAAGGATAAGACGAGACGAGAGGATAAAGAAATATGAAATAAAAGTCAAGGCAATAGGCGACTTGGAAGAGCTCCCAGAGGACGTTAGGGCTGAGATAAGAAAAACCGAAGAATTTACTAGAGAGTTCAACGGGGGAGTGTTGAACGTAGCTGTGAGCTACAGTGGTAGATCGGAAATAGTCAATGCTGTTAAGGAAATAGTCAAGGACTACTCCAAGGGCAAAATATCATTGGATGAGATAAACGAGGATACTTTCTCTAGGTATCTCTACACGGCGAGACTTCCGGATCCAGACCTGGTAATAAGGACCAGTGGGGAAGAGAGATTGAGTGGATTCCTGTTGTGGCAATCGGCTTACAGCGAACTTTACTTCTGTGAGACCAACTGGCCAGAATTCAGGAGAATAGATCTCCTGAGGGCAATAAGGACGTATCAAGGCAGAGAGAGGAGGTTTGGGAGGTAATTCCGATGGTTAGCAAGATAAAGGAGTTAGGCACCATACTCAGAAGGAAGAGGATTGGGCTACTGATAGATGGTCCAAACATGCTTAGAAAGGAGTTCAACCTGAATTTGGAATTCCTTAGAAAGAGATTGGAGGAATTCGGATCTATAAGGGTTGGGAAAGTCTTCTTGAATCAGCACGCCCCAGAGAAACTCATAGAAGCTGTGAGCAACCAGGGTTTCCTACCAGTAGTGCTAGTGGGAGACATAGACGTTCCCTTGGCAATAGAGGCCATGGAGATGATATACAATCCCAACATAGACATAATAGCTCTGGCCACCAGAGATGCTGACTTCTTGCCCATTCTGATAAAAGCAAAGGAGGTTGGAAAGGAGACTATAGTAATAGGAGGTGATCCAGGGTTTAGTGTAGCTCTTCAGAACGCTGCCGATCACGTCATAAGGATAGAAGATCTAGAGAGTGGCCCCGTCTAATGCTTTAGGACAGGGACAAGTTCTCTTCATTCCTTTCAATTCAGATATCAGCTTTGAGAAGAGAGTCCGAATCTCCTCTTCTTTCTCTCTCGTGACTTCTAAAACTTCATCGATGGTGAGTTTCTTCCCTTTTATTCCAGCGGCGTAATTC
>Ga0190367_1001485_pt1 | contig 13468 bp, 1 predicted proteins | sample 4872181011_MG_FD_171838 | JGI IMG/M metagenome (GOLD analysis project Ga0190367, IMG submission 171838) | Hydrothermal vent microbial mat bacterial communities from Southern Trench, Guaymas Basin, Mexico - 4872-18-10-11_MG | ecosystem: Environmental > Aquatic > Marine > Hydrothermal vents >...
CGTCTAGTAGGAACACTCTATTCCTTCTGCTGGGCCTGTTGGTTGTAGTTCTGTTAGTTGTGGCATCAATCTACTCACGTATTACATCAATTATAGGCCCTAAATTTCGTTTATGAGTCTTTTTTGGGTGTGTATAGTCTAGCAACAATCAATCGGGGAAGAGGAGTTTTGTTTATCCATTATATAAAGAAGTGCTAATTCATGGGATCGGGTACCGAGAGCCCCCCTTAGGGGTGTGTCACAGAGAGAAAAAGAATGGAATGAAGACAAAGGGGGGATTATTTATTCTCTTTTTATGACTAAACAGAGTCTATCCGTACTATTAACATGGAGCATTATGTTGTGGCTGGGGGCCTGCTGTATTCCGAGTGTTTTTGTCGTGGGTATTTCTGCTGGTTCACCTATTACTAGTGATATTATCACTATTCTTCCATCCTGTGCTAGTGCTACGAGGAGTTTTTCTCCTCCGCATCGTAGTGAGGCTACATCATATATCTCCTCCTCGAGTGGGAGGTATATGTGTTTGTTGCTTGCGTTTGTGCCATATATCTTTGATGGTGTCCACGATACATAGTATGGATAGCCCCCTATCTCCATGCTCCAGTATCCATTTGTTGATTCATCCCTGAACTCATATAGTACGTTGCCTAGGCTGTCATATATGTATAGTCCATAGCCAGCATACTTCACTGCTATGGCCCCGCCGAATGTCTTATCCATCCCCATCCATAGGCCGAATGACTCTATCCCTGTCGAGATAACATCGAGTATTGCCCCATTCGACCCATTATATATCACTATTTTCCCATGAGCATCAGTATACCCAATATCATCAACTCCATCCCCATTGTAGTCTATGGCGAATATATCCCACGTATAGTTATTTATCTCGGTACCATTTAAGGCTGTACTCCACGCGACAGAGCCATCCTCATTATACACCACTAACAATCCATTGTCATACCTCTTATATGCCAACTGGAGGATGCCATCACCATCAAAGTCCCCAACTATTGGATATGTTGGTACCTCTAGTGTGGAGAATAGATATGGCACACCACTACTCTTTATGATATATATGCCGTTGGCCGCGACAACCATCACACTATTACCACTACCAGTAAAGTCACCAACAAATGCCCTAATTATGTAGTAGGGAGGAGACACAACCCTAACTGAGAATATTATGTTCCCGGAGAGATCAATGGCTGTCACATTGTAGTCATCATACACAACTATTGTCGAGTTACTACCCTTCCCAAGGAGGTCTCCATAGAGTATCTCCCTTATGTTTGTGTCTAGGCTTATCGACATAAAGACTCTGTTATCTCTAAATGAGTACCCAACTATGTCGGTGCCGTTGGACACAAAGATTTCCTCATATCCATCCAGATCGGTATCAAAAGTCTGGACAATCCCCCTCGATATATTTCCTAGTAGTTTATATTCGCCTGCTATCTTGGGTCTATAGTATGCTAGCCCCCTATATGTCTCCTCGAATGCTGACTCCCCAACAACGACGAAGTGGCCGGTACTCAGGAATCCCATTATTTCTGATTCCCCATCAGCATCAACATCTCCCATAACCATATATGTACTGTTTCTGGGCCAGCCATAATACATCCTCATCATACCATAGGAATTACTGAGTATGGCGCCACCATCGAAGGATGTTAGAATCTCCGACATGCCATCGCCATCGAAGTCCCATATGTAATAGTTGTCCTTTTTATAATCCACCGAGTACCATATAACATCAAAGGATCTTGACGATATTGCCACCTCCCCACGGTATGCTACTGCCAATATATCTATGAAGGAGTCATTATCCACATTTAGGAGCCTGAATTCCCTGAATGTGTAGTCCGACTCATACTCAACCGTATAGAGTACCCGCCCATTCGAGCCAGACAGAACCATTATTATGTATTTGCTATCACTATAGTTCTGAACAACAATCTCGTCAACCCCATCACCATTAAAGTCATAGGACAACATCCTCCATATGGAGCCATAGCTCAGGTCTGCACTCCATATAATGGTCTTGCTACTATAATCAACACAGTATGCAGTACCATTCATTAGCCTCAAAATGACCCCCAGTATATGGCCTCCCTCCCTGACAATACCCAAATCAACGACCCCTGATGTATCAAGATTATACTCCCATAATACCCCCATGCTTACTGGGTCTACCTCCACAACATATCCAGAATAGTTAGTGACGAATAATGTATCATAGCCAAATTCTATGTCCTCTACTGAGCCACCAAAGGCCACCAACATATCTATAACACTTAATGTTCTACCATCAACATATGCTATTGTTCCATTATTCAGGGCCACAATGAAGTCCGCTGGTTCCCCAGGTGGCGTATATGCCCTAACATAGGCAATACCAGATGAAAAATATAGATAGTCAGGCATCGAGTATGCTGTGTCTATCGTGTATAGGAAGTAGTTATCACGGCAGTAATATTCCATATAGCCGTCACCATCAATGTCAGCAATATCATATTCCTTGATCGCATCCGCGTATGTGAAGTACTTATACTTGAATTCCAACCTAGGTACACTAATATTGGTTGGGGTCCACGAACCAGCGTGTATGAACTCGAATGAGTATACATTCCCATAATCCATGCTTACCACCAGTTCGTCCCAACCATTACCGTTGCTGTCCCCTACCGATATACATGTCACGGTGTTGTTGAGTTTCTCCATTATTGCTACCTGGGTATACCTCCTATATGCTAGGTAGTTATCTGAGATCTCGAAGACTGTGACTCCATCCTCATAATAGTTCGAGATTATTTCTCTGCGTCCATCACCATCTGTATCACCAACAGCAAGAACCCTGGTGTCTCCAAGCTCAAATATTAACCAGTCATGACTTTCCCTATACCCCACAACTATGTCATGTACAACATTCCGTTTTGAGCCTATCCAATATGTGAAATCTACACCGAAAGAAAACACTACCTCCCCATTATCGTTTATGGATAGTCTCAACCCAAAGGTATTGTGGTCACGGACATAGTATGTTGTCCTTGGATTAGTACCATATACATATGCCACGGTACCATTGATACATACCTCCCTTATTGATGGGTGATACCTATATATGATCCTAGGACTTGACCATGAAGCCCCCTTGTTTCTCGATGAAACAACAAATGGGATCAGTGGGTGGAACGTATTGTATATCATCCCTCCCACAACAACGATATCCTCCTTATCATAATACTCGACCGAGGGATAATACTCATAGTATAGTGTCGGGTATACCGCTTGGGGCTCCGTCCAGTTCGTAAATGTATTGTTTGTTATTGATGTCCATATGGGTCTTCTTCCATTGAGACTCTTACTACACACGAACGCCATCAACCATGTATTATCACCAACATATGCGATGTCATGATCATAGAACCCACTCCAGGTATTGTCATATATGTGGTATATTCTCGGAGAGTTCGGATGCTTGTACCATCTTGCCCCTAAGAAGTAGCTATAATATCTGACATAAATGTAGAGGTCATAGTCCGATGTGTTAATATAGCTTATTCCGAAATCATAGTAACCAAATCCCGTCCATAGATAGTACCTCCAGAGACTTATACTTCTCGTAAAGTTATTCGTGCTGTTTATAACCATCTCTATAGGGCTTCTATCCGTGAAGTCTGACACATTAATATATCTGAAACATATGGTATAGTTGTTTGTAGGGGTACTAACATTGACCTCAGCATACCACGCAACATATATACGGCCATAATAATATAATACCCTTGGATACCGCTCCGCTACGGGGGTCACAGAACCATAGTCTGTAGGGGTGCTTAGGACCTCCGGCGTAGACCATGTTTTTCCTCCATCATCACTATATGCGAAGTAAAGTTCTGTCTCCTTTCCATATAGTGAGTACTTAGAGATAAAGAAAAGTACTATTCTTCCACTCGGGAGTATTACGATATCTTGATCTGGCAACTGACTTGAGGCATACCCTGCCCAGATGATCGTGAAGACCCCTGTATTGTTCACATATGGGTGGTCTGGAGATGCCGAAATCGTCGTTATGTACTTTAGATAGTCCGATCCTGATGTTTCGAATATATCTATACCCTTCTCTCCACCAACAATGAGCTCCATTTTTCCGTCATAATCTTGATCGTCTATCCTTAATGTATTTATGGGGTTCTTATATGTTATATTGAATGGTGCCGCCCATTTCGTGTAGTATGTCCCGAACTGGGTTTCTATAGCGTATAGGAAGCCACCATGTAAGGATCTACAACTCAGTGTCTCGTTCACGCCACCAATAATTATTTCCTTGTTCCCGTTCTCATCCAAATCAGCTACAACTATCGCCCTTATTTTTAGTTGCGAGAAGTATTTCTTGAATGCTGATATGGTATTATAGTAGTATGTGTAGGGGCTCCCCGGCGTCATAAATATTGGCTCAAGTTCATTGTACTCATAGGTGGATAGGAACTTCTCGAATTTCTCCCTGAATAGTCCAGCAAGATAGTTGAATGTTTCTATGAATCCATCCTCTGTGAGTTCTAGTACGAATAGGGCCCCATCTATCGCCACGATCACCTCTCCATACCCATTATAGTCGAGGTCATAGCAGTATGCGAATGCCGAGATACCGTCCGTGTATTCCATAAGTACTGTTGCTAGGGGATGATCTAGGAAGGAATACCTATACTCCAACCCATAGTTCTCATATTTTTGGTGCTCGAATACGTATATCTGGTATTTTGTTGCCACTATTACCTCCTTCCTGTTATCATGATCTATATCGGCATCAGCAACTAGGTAGCGTGCATGTTCCCAAATCCTCCTCTTGAATGTTGCCTCCAAGCCTCCCAGTTCTCCAGCATAGTATGGGGACTTATTAGTCACTATCTCATAGTATAGGTCGTTGCTCCTGAATGCTCTCTTATATGTATTGTTTGTGAGATGCTCGAAGATATACACATTGTTGTCGAAGTCACCAACGATTATTTCTCCCTTCCCATCCCCATCGACATCTCCATGTGCTATTGCCTGTGTCCATCCATGTAGGTCGCGATGGTTTGACCAGACCTCAAATATGTGGTAACCAAAGTTCTTTTCTGTTGCTGTGGGAACGAGTGGAGCGATATTTATCACTGTAAGTAATGGGTATGTTGCCAGCGCTAGGGTAGATATTCCATCTGTCCGTCCCTCAAAGAGATGTATTTCCCCTACTCCCCTCTTCTTGGCCCATAGATAGTACTTATCTGTGTCCTCATCATATACTACTTGGGAGAGAGTAAAACCATTGAACGCAAAGTTCGTCACCGGGTTTGTTGATGATACAGAATTAGCAAATAGCTGTTTCTTCTGAACCCATATTGGTTCATCCCTAGTACCTATATTCTCAAAATATGTTGACCCATTCTTAGAGTAGTAGCTAACGACAATGTCTGGTATTCCATCCCTATTGAAATCCACTATCTGTGGCTCATATAGTGTCTTCCCACCCAATTGTTCGGCTATACCATCAAAATACTCATCATCTAGGGCGAACTGTGGTGGCTCCCCACCCAGATTCCTAATCAAGTAGAGCTCACCGCTGGCCGCGAGCACTATATCATCCAACCCATCACCATCCATATCACCAACATCCAGTGTTAGGGGCGTATATACAGGCCCATTAAGCATCCCCATCAGCTTTTCTGTTACCTCATGCGACCCAACGCTATATCTCCTACTCGCATTGTAGCTTATGTGGAATGGTGATTCCAGATAGAATATTGATATCTCCATACTACTTGTTGTGAGGTTCCAGTAGGCAGCCACGAGTTCTGGTCCTGGGGCTGAGGGGGAATCTATTATATTACACATCCTGACAGACATGAAAAATGTTGGTTGCTCGTTTATATTCCCAAACAGGATGTTTTCTGAGTATGTATCACGCACAAATCCTTCGGAGGTATACTGGTAGTAGAGAATGTCGCCCTGCACGGTACCAATAATCAAATCCTCATCTCCATCTCTATCCATATCGAAGAGATCCATATTTTCGACACTATATGTGCCAAGATCTATACCGTACCCCGCAATATGTACCCAGTATGGGAACCTCTCATCGGGCTTTATTTTTAGTATGTCCCATATGTTCTCACCTATGGAGTAATCATCCTCCGCCTCCGAGTCATATACTAGTTCATACCCATCTATGGACTCATTATACTGGAAAATGATGAGCTTGCCGGTGACGGTACCATACAATACATAGTTCCTATCCCCATAGCCCAGATCAATACTCGTTATGTAGGTTGATGATACATCACTCACCTGTTTGTCTATGTAGTATGTCCTTATGGCGTCTATAGCGAATTTATATCCATGATTAACAACAATCTTTAGATACCTGATGTGTCTCCAATTATTCTCCTTCAGTATGGGGTCAATATCGAAGTATGTGTATGTGTACGTGCTGGAAAAAGCGGAGACATAATCCGTCAATTCCACATACCTTGACCCATCCTTCGATACATAAAACCTTATTGCTGACCTATTTGGTGTATCATCAAAACCCGACACCCTATAGAACATTATGTAGAAGTCATATCCGGGTGTTCCTCCACCCACAGCCTCCTCTTGGGAGCCAAAGTCCAGTATGGCTGTCGCATTATGGGTTGAGTTGGGTAGGAACTGTGAGTATTTCCCATCATAATGCCCACCCATCGCAGTATTGTTGAACCCTATCCCAGTACTGGGTGTAGCGTTCTCCTTCGGTATAGGCTCAGTAAACCATGTCGTACCATTATAGAAATATATGTTTACCCCCTCAACCATCCAGTCAATCCAGTAGTCTACTGGGTGTGGATATTCGAGCTCGTAGGATTTCGGAGGATAATATAGCTTTATCAGTCTGAACATGTCCCATACCGGGTTATAATCAAGTATGTATGCCTCCTTCCCAGACTCTATTATTGATGCCTCATCAATACCGTCACCATCGGTATCGCCTACTGCTATATCAAGTATTGGTGAGTAGGTACCATAACTATACTGCCATATTACCTTATAGTTATTATCCTGTGGTAGGGCTATTGTGGATCCATCCAGCGGAATCACCGTACCATTGTTCTCAAATATTATTATCTCCCCGTTCCTCAGGCCAACAATGAAGTCGGGCAAACCATTACCATTCAGATCCCCGCATGCTAGGGCATATACCTTATCCCCTAAGTCAGGACTCTCCCATACCTTCCTATAGTCAATCCAGTGCTGTCTTGAGAATGGGTACCCAGAGTGGTTCTTATATTCGAACACATATATCTTATTGGTCCATGTGCCAGCTATTATGTCGGGGTCATAGTCAAGGTCTATGTCATATACAGCCACCTTCCATACCGGCCCCAGAAACTCACTCTTCCATACTAGATCAAACATGTTTTCTGTGTTTGTTACTGGGTCATATATATGCCTCTGCTCGAACACATATATGTGGCCATCAGCACTACCAGCTATTATCTCCATCAATTTGTTGTTATCGGTGTCCCCAAAGGCCAGAGATACTACATCCCCAGATATTATTCCATCACCAGAATCCCATACCTTCTCGTATTGTTGTGTCTCATAGTTCCATCTATATATGTGTATCTCATTATCGTAGAGGTAGCCTCCACCGAAAGCAATCATTGTTCCATTCTCATTCGTCACCACAGCATGTATTGCCGCCTTCGTTATCCATGGCTCCCAGACCTTGCTATACTCATTAGGATTATCCTTCAGGTACTTTATGAAGCTCCAATTTGAGGGATAGGCATTTTTGGTGACACTATAGTTTATCATTTTCTCGGCCATCGTGGGTAACGTTGGACTCTCATAGGGTCTTGTACTCTCTGTCTCCCCATAACTAGTATTGTCTATCCCTAGTGGTCTCCAAACAATGGCCACTATCTGGAGCATGAAAAATATGGATATTGCGGTGGCTAATATTTTCTTCCTATTCATCCTTCATCACCTCCAACCTTTTCCTTATCCCCAATTTTTTCCTCAACACCCTCCACAGCCTCCTCCTTCCGACGCTTCCTCCAAGCCAATATCTTTGGAACACCATATAGTATGAAAAACATCACGGCCGCACCAACAGCGAGGCCGATTAGGAACCATTTCCGATTACTCCTAGCGATCTCCTCCTCGATTGGTGGATACTCAAACTCGACACTCTCACACAGTATTGTGTTATTTGGTAGTCTGCCAAATACCTCCAATCTATACTTGCCGTGCTCCCAAACAATATCACTATATACCCACTGGAGGGAGTCCTTATCATAGCTGAGTGTGTAGTTCTCGGATACCTCCCCATCCTTGATATATCTGAACCACATCTCCTCGAAGGACGTCCCATTGATGACACGTACATCAACAAACTTATCAATTATTGTGCCTACTGGGGAGAGTATAGCGATGTACTTATCCCCAAGCATCTCATATAGTGCATTGATATACTCATCCCACTCCGTGTATACTGTTGGGTTGGTGCCAGCCGCAACTTCTGCTCCATCCAATATTCCATCATCATCAGTATCGGGATCGGCTGGATCGGTGCCATAGATATATACCTCGGATCCATCACTAAGCCCATCACAGTCAGAATCAGGATTTAGGGGTCCCCCACCGGGATACATTGATGTATTATATACGTAGAATTCTAGGCCATCACTCAATCCATCCCCATCGGTATCCCTCTCTAAACCATCTGGTATTCCGTCATTATTCTCGTCACCCTCTAATGGATTAGAGTTTAATATCCATATTTCATATCCATCTGGCAAGAAGTCATCATCACCGTCTGGGTCTGTTGGGTCAGTAATGTATACCCTGCCGAAACTCTTTGACTCTATACTCACTCCATGAATCTCATCATAGTCAGATATACCGTCCTTATCCGTGTCCCAATATATGGGGCTTGTGTTATGTACTACTATTTCCTCATAATCCGTAAGGCCATCCCTATCCGTATCCGTCATATTTGCGTTGGATGCGTGAATAATCACTTCCTCATAGTCCCTAACGCCATCACCATCTGTATCACTTAGTATTGGGGATGAGTTCAGTGGATATACAATTAGGAGACTTACATAGGGATATATGATGTCGCATACATTATATATTATTAGTTCTTGCCCATCAAGTAGGCCGTCACCATCCGTATCATTGCTTGTTGGATCTAGGTATATCGGCCTGAAGTTTGGTATTGATCCATTCGCGAGGTATGTTTCTATAGCATCAGTCAAACCATCATTATCGCTATCGGAATCCATTGGGTTTGTGCCATACACAAATATTTCGTCATAGTCACTCATGGGCCATGTCATTTCCCCATACTCGTTTGGATATAGGATACTGTCATTGTCTGTGTCCCATGATAATGGGTTTGTCCTATATATGAATATCTCCTCACCATCTAGGATCCCATCATAGTCGCTATCCGCCTCGAGAGGATTTGTGTGGTATATGAATATCTCCATCATATCTGTCAGGTTATCATTATCCGAGTCCTCATCCATAGGATCAGTAAAGTATATCAGTACCTCATCCCCATCGATTATACCATCACAATCACTATCCTTAATCATTGGGTTGGAGTGCCAGAAGAACAATTCCTCGCCATCACTAAGCCTATCATTGTCCGTATCTGGAAGCCTTGGACTCGTGCCAAATCTCAATACTTCATCGCCATCGGAAACCATGTCTCCATCACTATCTGGATCGGTCGGGTCTATCCCCAACAATACTTCCTGTAGATCACCAAGACCATCATTATCAGTATCCGGGTTGAGGGGATCCGTCTTGTTGGAAAAGGCGGATGCCGTTCCCTCATCACCATCCACTATTCCATCGTCATCACTATCCCCATCTAATGGATCTGTAGGTGGGTCTCTAGCAAGCTCATAGCCATCACTCATCAGTACTGACGCGGAACCTGTATCCTGATCCGTATCTGGACAGACGGGATTCGTCCTAAATGTCCTTAATACTGGCCCCTCCTCTGGATCAACGAATACTACTGTTATCCCATCTATTTCCTCCTTGTCGGTCATGGATCTGAGGAATCTCTTTGGGCTTACGATTGATCCATCTGGAAGCTGGACATAGGAGTCATCATCAGTATCATTGTCTAGGGGGTGTGTATAGCCATAATTAAAGATTATCGGGTTATCCCCAAATTCGTATGCTGCTGGGGCATAGTATCCACCCATGGGGCCTTCTTGGCCATCTAGGAGACCATCACCATCAGTATCGGGATTCAATGGGTCTGTATGATCATAGTATATTTGCCCTCCTATGGTTACTCCACTTATGCTTATGGTTACCGAACTTATGTCCCATATATAGTTCACCTCGAAATTATCGTCTAGTCCATCCCCGTCCGTATCAACCTCATGGGGGTTTGTCCCATATATGACCACCTCCTCATAGTCTGTTAGCCTGTCCCCATCGGTATCTCTGGAAAATGGGTTTGTCCCATATGTTACTATCTCATCAAAGTCTGAGAGCCCATCACCATCAGTATCGGGATCCAGTGGGTCGGTACCATATCCATTGAGTTCTTCATTATCTCCAAGTCCATCACCATCAGTATCGTTTATCCCTGGGGAGAAACCAAAGTTTGTCTCCTCGAATGTGTCTGGTAGCCCATCAGAATCCTCATCAAAGCCAGACGCATAATCCTCTGGTTTTTCTCCTGGTTCTGGGAACGTGTATGAGTATATTGTTCCTCCCCACTTCCATGTCTTACCGACAAATAGGAATTCTGCATGTATTTTGAGCATATATTCGACCTTCACCGTGAATGTGAGGGGGTCTGGTAGTGATGTATCAACAGTAAATATGAATGATATTGAGAGGGTGAAGTCTATGGACACCTCGGCTACTACTAGATCAAATCCCACATGGAGTGTTCCAGCTATCGTTAGCTCTAGCGATAGTATTGAATGATCCCCAGAGTCCTCTGATTGTGACCCTAGATTTATCTCTATCTTCAGTCCCAATGATATTGTTACCGTTACTATGTCTAGACCAAGGCTCTCAGCTACCGCCCCTAATGATGGTGCCCCTATTAGGTCAAAGATCGAGAAGGTCTTGGATATTGTGAGGGAGAACTTTAGGTACCACTCCTTTAGGTCGAAGAATTCGCTCATGTCGAATGTTCCGGACTTGAAGGAGAACAATACTAGTTTGAATCTTGCCTCCCCCTCTATCTCTATTCCCACTTCTAGTGATTCAAGGATGAATTGTAGCATCTCATTTTCATCACTAAACATAGATTTTAGCTGTATTCTGGCCTCAAACATTGGGGTTATTGTTATCTTACCCAGTAGTTCCTTGAAGACACTAAGAAAGTCATCAAAGTCTAGGTATTTGCCCTTCAGCATCATGTCCTTTATCTCTTGTTTTATCCCATTCTCATCTATGTCTATCCCGGCTGTGATTATTATTGCGTATGAGAAGGTAAGCGCGTCCATACCACCAATACCAAAGTTCATCGTTCCAGCAAGGTTTAGGAATGTGTACTGCTCTATTACGTCCTCCAGATCGTCTATGAGGTCCCCAACGAAGTCTGCTAGGTATCCAGCGATCCAGTCAAGTATTTTTGTTGTCAACCATTTTACTCCATCCCTCATCACTCCCCTTATGTCATATAGGAAACTCAGTAATGTCTCGACAGTTTCCTTTATTGTGCTATTACTGCTTAGGGGGCCCAAGGCCTCAATAACCATGTTTATGGCTTCCTCTAGGGATGGGTTCCTTGCTAGACCCATGAGGTCTGGTAGTAGTGCCTGTAGGAATACTGTCAGGTTTCCTATCTCCATGTTGTCGAACAGCTCTATCTGTGTTATTGAGGAAACAAATATTAGTGCTGTTGTTATCCCATCGAAGGGCCTCTCCTTGACCTCAGAGATGAATGAAAGTATCCCGTTTATTATTGCTGTGGCATTCCTTATTGGGCCTAGTGCCTGGCTAAGGTCGATACCTGGCTCAAATTCCTCAAGTATCATGCTGACAGCATTAATTATGTATCCAAATATGTCATCCCTCATATCAACCAATGGATCAACATTCTTTAGGAATGCCTTTAGGAGTCTGGAGGGCGCCTTCAGAACCCCAAGAGGGAGGACAGTCGCATTCAGTATGGTCATTATCTTCTCGATATCCTCAGTATAACTGGACATGTATTCCGACAAAATCTTCTTCATTATCTCTATGAATCCCGATGTCTGTGATATGTCAAATTTCTGGTTTGCTATGGCCGTTATGAGGGCTATTGTTTCCTTGATTATCTCCCTAGCCTTATCGATCTCAGGATATGACGAGGCATAGTCATTTATTATTGCCTCAACCTGAGACTTGAACCCCTCTATATTTTCCTTCCCCTCCTTTATGGCATCATCAACAAGGCTCATGAGTTCACCTATCATGCTTGACAATTCATTGTCTGGTAGGTAGTCCTCGGGAATGAAAGACCTAGTAAATCTCTCAGCAAGATCCCTGAGCGAGACCTCCTCCTTCTCCAAGTATGCGACCACAAGGAGGACCGTGTCCCTTATCTTGCCAGCTATATCGTCTATGTCTGGATAATCAAATATACCAGACAACATATTGGTGATAAAACCAAAGAGCTTATCCACAAAGTATGTTGTGTTCCCAAGTGTAAACAGCTGGAACGCTAGGTCAACAAGGATGTATATCTTCTGTAGTGTTGCCTCGACGCTTGATACACCGGGTATGTTCTCCAGCAATCTCTCCATTGTTATGTTTGATACCTTTTCAATAATGTAATGTAATACAATATCTATCCTGTTCTTCGTTATATTCCCCAGAAAGTTCATTATTGTGTTCCCTATAGACAATATTTCCTTCGCGATATCCTTCAGCTGGCTTATTATGTCCGCTATACTGCCTGTCTCTTGGGGGAGTATTAGGTCTATCACCGAGGTAAAGAAGTCTAATATTGAGTCCAGATCGCCTTTAAGCGCGTAGAAGCCATGTATGAACATGTCCAAGTATTTCTTGTAGTCACTGATGTATGGGAACTCATCCTCTATGAGCCCTAGGAACTCCATAAGCATTGATCCCTCCCCAAGTTTTGATGGGTCCCCTATAAGATCTATCACCTTCCTGAATACATTGACGAATTCCTCTATTACTGACATATTTATGGATAGGAAGTCACACCCAGCATTCACCAAGAATTCTAACACCTTATCCACGAATTCTCCCACGGAGCCCGAGAGACCAGAGACTTCTGGGAATGGCAGGTAGTCCCAGAGTCCCTCCGGGTTTTTCTCGAAGCTCCTTATGTGTAGTATTGGCTCTTTGTTTTTCTCTGCGGCTGTGACCCTCAGGGATGATGGATGTCTCGCTAGGTATTCCTTGAGTTTCTTCTCCCTATAGTCCCTGTCCACCGATCCTATTACCA
>Ga0190367_1001486_pt1 | contig 13457 bp, 15 predicted proteins | sample 4872181011_MG_FD_171838 | JGI IMG/M metagenome (GOLD analysis project Ga0190367, IMG submission 171838) | Hydrothermal vent microbial mat bacterial communities from Southern Trench, Guaymas Basin, Mexico - 4872-18-10-11_MG | ecosystem: Environmental > Aquatic > Marine > Hydrothermal vents >...
TATGAACAGATCACTCCTTGAAGAAGGAGGATCTGCTCTCATAGTATCACAGTTTACACTTCTTGCAGATTGCAGAAAAGGAAGAAGACCATCTTTTTCTTCTGCAGCTCCACCTGATAAGGCAAAAATGCTTTATGAAAGATTCATTCAGCTTATGAAAGATATGGGAGTGCATGTAGAGACAGGGATATTTCAGGAAATAATGGAAGTTTATCTTATAAATGATGGACCTGTAACAATTCTTCTTGACAGCAAAAAGCTTTTCTAAGATGCTCAGGATACTGAAGGGATTTAAAGAAAAGCTTTCAAAGACAAGAGAAACAATTGCAGGAAGGCTTGAAAAGATCTTTCTTGGAAAAAAAGAGCTAACAGAAGATGTCCTTGATCAGATAGAAGAAGTCCTTTTTACTTCTGATATAGGTCCTTCTACAGCAGAAGAGCTTATAAGCCGTGTAAAAGAGAGGATAAGCAGAAAGGAGCTGAATGATACAGAAAAGCTAAAGCAGGCTCTGAAAGAAGAGATAATTGGTTTTTTAGAGATTCCAGAAAAAAGAAAGCTTATTTTTCCTGAGTCAGATCCTCTTGTAATTCTTATGGTTGGAGTAAATGGAGTTGGAAAGACAACTACCATAGGAAAGATTGCTTATATGATGAAAGGTAAGGGAAAAAAAGTCCTTCTTGTTGCTGCTGATACATTTCGTGCAGCTGCAATAGATCAGCTAAGAATTATAGGAGAGAAAGTTGGAGCAGATATAGTAAAGAAAGAAGAAGGAGCAGATCCATCTTCTGTTGTTTTTGATGCACTTGATATTGCAAAGAGCAAAAAGTATGACGTGGTGATAATTGATACAGCAGGAAGACTTCATACAAAAAAAGGTCTTATGGAAGAGCTGAAAAAGATAAAAAGGGTATGTTCAAAAAAGATACCCGGTTCTCCACACGAAACATGGCTTGTCCTTGATGCAACAATTGGGCAGAATTCCATATATCAGGCAAAAGAGTTTAAAAGCTCTGTTGGAATCACAGGAATAATACTTGCAAAGCTTGATGGAACTGCAAAAGGAGGAGTAATAGTTGGGATCTGTCATCAGCTAAGGATTCCTGTCCTTTATGTTGGGATTGGAGAAGGGATGGAGGATATAAGAGAATTTGATCCAGAAGAGTTTGCTGAAGCAATCCTAAGCTAAAGTGCCCTCATCCATTCTGGTCTGAGAGGGATCTCTCCTCTGAGAGCTTTGTCTATAAGCTCCATTGCCTCTTTTTTCCCATCAGGATATCTTATCTTTAGTGGAAGATAATTTGATGCATGATTTGAGAAGAAAAGTCCTTTGCTGAGCTCTGTATATTTTATCATCTCCTTTAGTTCCAGAAGGAGCTCTTTCTGATCAGGCATCTCAAACCTTCCTTCCAGATAGTCCTTATAAAGTGGTGTTCCTGGAATGAGCATAAGAGTAAGTGCACCAACATAGTCTGGGTCCATTTCTGTAAGAAGCTCTCCTGTTTTTCTTGCATGTATAAGTGATCTTTCTCTTCCTGCAATACCAAGAAGAACAGTTACAGAAAGCTTTATTCCTGCCTCTTTTACCTTTTTCCCCATCTCAAGTATCGTCTTTGCCTTTACTCCTTTTCTTACATTCTTAAGTGTCACATCATCTCCTGTCTCTACTCCAAGATATATAATGCCTAGTTTCCTTTTTCTAAGTTCTATGAGATCTTCCAGAGACTTCATCTTAAGACTTTTTGCATTTGCATAAATCCCTATCCTTCTTACCCATGGAAGATATTCATTTATCTTATCCAGGATCCATATGAGTCTTTTCTGAGGAACGATAAGAGGATCTCCATCCATAAGAAATACCCTGTCCTGATTCCTCATGTATTTTGAAGCAAATTTTATGTCCTTAAGTATCGTCTCATTGTCCTTAATTCTGAATCTTTTATCCTTATATGCACCACAGAATGTGCATTTATTGTGAGAGCATCCTACTGTGATCTGAAGAAGTATGCTGAAGGCTTCACTTGGAGGTCTTATTATCGTTCCTTCATAATGCATTCCTTCCATCTTTTTCCTCCTTTTTTTTTGAATTTTAAAACTTGATTTTACCAAGTCAATTATTTAAATAAAGTTGGCAAGAACATCTTTATTCAGGAGGTAGATTTATGAGGGAAAAAGTAGCAATAGTTGGTGTTGGTCAGAGTGCATTTGTGAGGAATTATCCAGGATCTATAAAAGAGCTTGCATTTGAAGCATTCAGAGAAGCACTTCAGGATGCAGGTCTCAGTGCAAAGGACATAGATGCATCAATTATCTGTTCTGCACCAGAATATGACAAACAGAGATCTCCAGCAGGTGTCATTGCAGAATACTTGGGTCTTACACCAAAACCTACATTTTACCTTGAATCCATCTGTTCTTCAAGCAGTATGGGAGTAAGGGTTGCATATTCACTTATAGAATCTGGACTTCACAAGATAGTTGCAGTAATTGGATTTCAGAAGATGTCAGAGATATCATCTGCAGAATCACAGGAGAGGATGGGAAGAGGTGCAGACATCCAGTGGGAAAGCCCATTTGGAACGATGATGCCTGCATATTATGCAATGTATGCAAAGGCATATATGGAAAAATATGGACTTACACTTGATGATCTTGCTCTTGTAAGAGTAAAATCTGCTACATATGGACAGCTTAATGACAGGGCAGTATACAGGAAGCCTGTTACGCTTGAGATGTTTAAAGATCCAGAAAATCTTATGTCAAGACCAGTTGCAACACCTCTCAGGGTTGGAGACTGCTGTGCAAATGCAGATGGAAGCTCATGTGTTATTCTTGCAAAAAGGGAAGAGGCAAAGGCAATAACAGACAAACCAGTATGGATACTTGGACTTGGTGCTGCATCAGAACCAGTAAATCTTACTGGAAGAGATCTCTTTACAGGACTTTCCGTAGCAATCCGTGCAGCAGAAGAGGCATACAAAATGGCAGGAGTAGGTCCTAAGGACATAAAGGTTGCAGAGGTTCACGACTGCTTTACAATTGCAGAGCTTATGGCATATGAGAATCTTGGATTCTGCAAGCCTGGTGAGGCAAAGGAGCTAATAAGAAATAAGGAGACATATAAGGAAGGAAGGATTCCTGTAAATGTTGATGGAGGACTCCTTTCAAAAGGTCATCCAATTGGAGCAACAGGAGGATCTCAGATAAGGACAATTGTTCTTCAGCTAAGGGGAGAAGCAGGTCCTATGCAGGTTCCAGGAGAACCAGACATAGGTCTTGTTCATAACATTGGTGGTGTTGGACTTTATGGAAATGTTACAATCTTAGGGAGGTAGGTCATGGGAAAAGAGATGGATGTTCGCTTTAAAAAATTTGGACCAATAAGCTTTACTGCAACAACAAAAGTAAATGACTTTGTGGATTATCTTGAAAAGGGAAAGGTTGCTGGAACAAGGTGTAAAAAGTGTGGAAAGAAATATTTTCCACCAAGAGCAGACTGCTCAAACTGTCTTGGAAGTGATATGGAATGGTTTGAGATAGATGGAACAGGAAAGCTTATCTCCTATAGCACACTCCATTATGCACCTTCTGGATTTGAACAGGACCTTCCTTATACAATAGCCCTTCTTGATTTTGGTGAATATAAGGTATTTGGAAGGGTATCAAAGGACATAAAAGAAGATGAACTGAAGATAGGAATGGAGATGAAGGTAAAGGCAGTAAAGCTTCCAAATGGACAGCTAAGCTATGAATTTGTAAAACCATAAAAAAACTTTGCCCCGCTTTTTGCGGGGCATCCTCTATATGTGGTACGAGATAAGGATAGAGAATATAGAAAGATACCTGGAAGAGCCTGTATCTGACTTTCTTATAAGGATTGGCTCATCAGGGACATATTCAGAAAAGGATGTCGTAGTAGGATACATACACGAGAAGTGCTTCAGGAAGGATATTCCAGAAAAGGTAAAAGCTTTTTTAAAAAGGCTTTCTGAAGACTTTCCATCCTTAAAACCAAAGATCTCAGTAAAAAAGATAGAGCAAAAGGATTGGGAAGAAAAGTGGAAAAGATTTTATAAGCCTATAAAGGTAACAGAAGATCTTACAATTATACCTGCATGGGAGAAAATAAATAAGAAGGGATGCATAATAAGGATTGATCCTGGACCTGCCTTTGGAACAGGACAGCATCCAACAACAAGACTCTGTCTTAGGGCAATAAAAGAAGTCCCTAAAAAAGACGACTGGAATATGATTGACATAGGAACAGGAACAGGAATACTTGCAATATACGGTGCAATGATTGGTGCAAAGGAGGTCCTTGCAATAGACATAGATCCAATTGCAATAGAATGGGCAAAGCACAATGCAAGGATAAACAGTGTCTCAGAAAAGATCCGTTTTTCAGATGAGCCTTTAGAAAATGTCTCAGGAAGTTTTTACATTGTTGTTTCAAACATAGACCTTGATGAAATAAAAAGGATATTTCCACACATATTTCGTATTTCTGAAAGGTGGATCATACTTTCAGGGATATTAAAAGAGGAGGAAAGGCTTTTTAGGAGTTTCTTAGAAGAGTATAGGTTTTCTGAAAAAAAGATAAGTTGTGAAGAGGATTGGATCTGTTTTGTTTTAAAAAAATGAGACTTTTTTATGTAGAAAAAATAGATCCATCTTCAAAGACATGTATTATAAAGGGATCTGAAGCAAGGCACATATATAAGGTCCTCAGGATGGATGTAGGAGATACCCTTTTTCTTATGGACGGAAAAGGAAAAAGATACAGGGCAGTTATAAAGAAGATAGAGCATGGAAGTGTTTATGTGAAGATAGAAGGAGCTTTTGAAAGCCCAGAAGATCCTCCTGTAAAAATAATCCTCTGTATTTCACTTATAAGATCGGATCCATTTGACCTTGTGATTCAAAAGACATCAGAACTTGGAGTGGATACAATTCAGCCTTTTTATTCTGAAAGGACCATTGTAAGGATTCCTGAAGAAAGGCTAAAAGAGAGGATGAGACACTGGAATGAGGTTGCAAAAAGTGCTGCAAAACAGTGTGGAAGGAAGAAGCCCATAAATCTTCTTGAACCTGTCTTTTTGGATGAGCTTCTTGAAAGAATTAGAGACGATAAAGCACTTAAGATCTTTCTTTGGGAAAAGGAAGAGAAGATTTCTATAAAGTCTGTTTTAAAGGGATCAGATTGCAAAAAGATCATAGGAATTATTGGGCCTGAAGGTGGTTTTAGCAAGTCTGAAGTGGAAAAGATAAAAAAAGCTAATATAAGAGCTGTATCCTTAGGAAAAAGGATACTTCGTTCAGAAACTGCTGCAATAGCATTCAGTGCAATTGTTCAGTATGAGCTTGGAGACATTGGATCTATCTTATGACTTTTAAGAATCTTTCCCAGTGTGGCCAGGACCAGTAAACGATCATTGCCTTTCCTTTTACATAACTTAGAGGGACAAATCCCCAGAATCTGCTGTCATAGCTGTGATTTCTGTTATCTCCCATAACAAAAAGACCCCATTCTGGAACCTTTACAGGACCAAATCTCTCTACAAGGACCTTTCCTCCATCATAATATGCATGTTCATCCTTGTATAGCTTTCCATTTATATAGACCTTCTTTCCTATGATCTCTATCGTATCTCCAGGAAGCCCTATTACTCTTTTAATAAAGTCTTTGCTTGGATCAAGAGGAAAAGAAAATACTATTACATCACCTCTTTTTGGCTTGCTTACAGGTATGATTGTCTTTCTCAAATAAGGAATCTTTATTCCATATATGAATTTATTAACGAGGATATGGTCTCCTACAACAAGTGTAGGAATCATAGATCCAGAAGGTATTTTATATGCCTGGACTATGAAGGTTCTTATAAAAAGAGCAATGATAAGAGCACTTAAGATTGACTTTACCTGTTCTTTTATTTTCATATTGAAGTTTATGAAAGAAATTTTTTAAATTTATTATATGCTTATTTTTAAGAAAAATCAAACAGTAGGCATAGACATTGGTTCTTATTCAATAAAGGTTGTTGAATTAGAGCATAAGAAGAAAGAAAAGATCTTGAAAAATGTTGGTCTTGCACATATTCCTCCAGGAAGTCTTGTTCAAGGAGACATAAAGGATGCTGAACCCATAAAAAATGCTATAAAAGGACTTTTTGAAAACCTGAAGATAAAAAACAAGAAAGTTGTTGTTTCAATCCCTGCTATATCCGTTATTACAAAAAAGATAACCCTTGCAGAAAGAGAAGATCTTAACATTGAAGAAGAGGTAAGAAGGGAGGCAGAGCAGTTCATTCCTTATGACATAGAAGAAGTAAGTCTTGACTTTGATATAATGGGAACATCGTATGAAGATGAAATAGGAAGATTGGAAATAATTGTAGCTGCTGCAAAAAAACAGCTTATAGAAAAATACATAAGACTAATCCAGGAATCAGGTCTTATTCCAGGAATTATTGATGTGGACATATTTGCAATGCAAAATGCATTTGAAATGACAGAAAGGCTGGATCCTGAAGTATGTTACATACTTGTTGACATAGGTTCAGAGACGATAAATACAAATGTCGTAAAAGGTGATATACTTCTTTTTACGAGAAGTTCTCTTCTTGGTGGAGATCAGATTACGAAAAGAATAATGGATGAATTTCAGATTGATTTTAGGGAGGCAGAGGCTGTTAAGTTTGGTTTAAAAGAGCTTGAAAAAAATAAGGAGAGAAAAGTAAGAGAGATATTTCGTGAGACTGTAGAAGAATGGACTGAAGAGATAAAAGGAAGTATAGATTTTTTCTATAGGTCATATCCAGGAGAAAAGATAAAAGAGCTTTTTCTTACGGGTGGATCAAGCAGGATTAAGGGGCTAAAGGAATTTATAGAAGAAAAAATAGACATTCCTGTAAAAAAGATAAATCCTTTTTCAAATCTGAAGGTTTCCAAAAAGATAGATCCTTCTTATTTGAAATACATATCAGCTGAATTTTCTGTAGCATTTGGATTGGCATTAAGGACGATAGGTGATAAATGATAAGGATAAATCTGCTTCCATTCAGGGTAGAAAAGAAAAAAGAAGATGTAAAAAGGCAAATACTTATATATCTTCTGAGTCTGAGTCTTCTGATCTCTTTTTCTGTCTTTATTGACAGAAGACTTGATCAGGAGATCATAAGACTTGAAAAAATAAGGGAAAATAAGAAGAGAGAACTTTTAAGGTATGAAAAGATAAATCGCAGAATAAGGAGGATAAAAAGGAAGATAAAAGAGTATAGAAGGAAGATAGATCTTATAAAAAGAATAGCAGCTTATAGATTAGAGCCTGTAAAGGTAATAGATGAAATGGTGATGGCAATTCCTGCTGGAGATCTCTGGCTTCATTCATTAAAGCTTTCTCAGGGAAGACTCTTTCTTGAAGGAAGTGCAAAGGATAATGACACAGTAGCTTCATTTATGGAAAGATTAAAAAAGATGGATCATATTGAGGATGTAAAATTAGAGGTTACGAGACTTGCAATAATAAATGGTTTTAAGGTATGTAATTTCAGGCTTTCTTGTAAGGTTTTTACAGGAAAAGATGAAAGAAAGGATTATAAGAAAGGTAGAAGAAATAAAGAGAAGTCATAGGATAGCTATTTTTGTTATATCCTGCCTTATCGTATTTATCTTTTTTTACTTTTTTTCATTTTCTCCTAAGAGGAAAAAGATAAAACAGCTGAAAAGTGAAATAGCTGATCTTGATAGGAGAATAAAGATAGCAAGGAGATTGGCAAAAAGGATTAAAGAATTTGAGGAAAAAGAGAGAAAGGTGGATGAAAAATTCAAAATTGCATTAAAACTCCTTCCAGACAAAAGAGAGATACCTTCTCTTTTGACACAGATAAACCATCTGGGAAAAGAAATAGGACTTGTATTTAAACTTTTTAAACCAGGTCAAGAAAAGAAAAAAGGGTTTTACTGTGAGATCCCAATTCAGATAGAAGTGGAAGGAAGGTTTCATGATATTATGAAATTTATCTACAAGATAACAACGATGGAAAGGATTGTTAATGTATTTGACATATCTATGCAGCCAAAAGAGATGCTTTCTACTGAACTTAAGACGAACTTTAAAGCAGTAACATATAGGTTTATAAGACATGAAAAAAAGTAGCTTTTTTATTATTCTCTCAATAATGATCAGCTTTTGCTTTGCTGAAGACAAGCTTATAAGAAAACCATCATATGTATATACCTCTTCAGGAAAACCAGATCCATTTAAGCCATTTATAGAAAAACAAGAAACATACAGTAGTATAAGTCCAGAAGAGTTAAAAAAGTTAAGAATAATACCTTTGCTTAAGACAGAATTGCAAAGGATAAGTATATCTGAATTAAAACTGGTTGCTATAGTAAAGATAGGTAAAGAAGCTATTGCAATGGTAGAAGGACCTGATGGAAAGGGATATATAGTAAAGAAAGGGATGGCTATTGGAAATAAGGGAGGAATTGTGGAAGATATAATTTATGAAAACAGAATGACTGCTTCAGGTATAAAAGCTATAAGGAAGATCTTGATAAAGGAGCCATTTTTTGAAAATGGAAAGATAAGATTCAGGTATATTGAAATGAGTTTAGGGGAAGAATAGATGAAGAGGATAATTTTTCTTTTAATTTTTTTAAGCACATCCTATGCAGCTTTTATAAAAAATGCTCAGATTATAGAAGATTCAAAAAACAGATTAAGATTTCTCATAAAAGGAAGTTTTTCTTCGTATAACGCATTAATGCTTCCCTCTCCTCTAAGACTTATCGTCTTCCTTAAAGATCTTCAACTTACATCAGAATATCCAAAGACAATAGAATCAAAGGGAGATGTAGTATCAAAGATACACATAGAGAAAAAGGGAAAGTCTGTAGCAGTTATATTTTACAGTAAAAGGAAAGGAGGTTTCAGGTATAAAATAGAAACTCATGGAGAATATCTCATTGTTACATGCTGGTCAAAAAAGAATTTTCACATCTCAAGGACTGGCTACATGAGTCTTCCATTACCTAAGAAAGAACCTTTATCTAAGGGAACTGAAAATACGATCCCAAAGTATACAGGAAAAAGGATAAGCTTGGATTTCTATAAAGCAGATCTACATAATGTATTCAGGCTTTTTTCAGAGATAAGTGGTAAAAACATAATCGTGAGTGATAAAGTAAAAGGGACTTTGACGATGTCATTAAAGGATGTGCCTTGGGACTTTGCTCTTGACCTTATTCTTGAGATAAAGAATCTGAAAAAAGAAGAAAGGCTTAATACTTACATAATAACTCCTATAGAAAAGAAGGAAAAAGGAGAAGGGGAACTTATAGTAAGGAGAGTATCAAAAAAAGTCCTTCAGCTTACAAAGGAGCTGAGAAGAAGGGAGGAGGAAAGAAGAAAGGCAGAATCAATTATCCTGAAGGCATATAATCTGGAAAAGAAAGGGAAAAAACAAGAGGCTTTAAGGCTTTATGAAAAGGCAATAAGTCTTTGGGAAGACAATATAGAACTTTTGAAAAAGACAGCATATCTCTATTACAGCATAGGAAATTATGCAAGATCATATTATTTTGCAAATAAAGCATTAAAGATTAATCCTGAAGATCCAGAAGCTGCTCTTTATGGAGCTCTTTCAGCAATAAGACTTGAAAAAAAAGAAGATGCATATGTCTTTTTTGATATAGCAATAAAAGGAGAACCAAAGATTCCTGAAGCATATTATGATTATGCACTCTTTCTTGAAAGACAAAAGGACTACATCCATTCCCTTATGCTGTATGAACAATACGAAGAACTTTTTGGTCCTCTCCCTGACACAAGTCTTGCAATTGCAAGGATATATGAGATTCTTGGAAATAAGGATAAGGCATGTAAAAGATACAGAGAACTTCTTCTTTCAGGATTTAAGCTGAAAAGATCTACAGAGAAGATGATAAAAGATAAGATAAAAAGACTGTGTAAGATGGAGAAAAAGAAATGAGAATACTCTGTCTTATCTTTTGTCTTTTAATTGGATGTAGCTATGGTGAAAAAGAAAGAAGAAAGCAGGAAGAGAGATTTATCAGAAGGGTAGAAAAGATAGAGAAAAAAGAAAAAAGGGAGGATTATCTTATAAGAGAAGTAGAGATAGAGATGAAAAAAGGAAGACCTTATCTTCCTGTTGGAGCAGAGATAATTTCTAAAGAGGGAAAAGTTCCTCTGAGTTCTGTTATGAGACAGCTTACAAGACTTAAAGGATTCTCACTCAGCTGGGCTGATGATGTTGATCAGAAAAAGATGGTAGATGTTAACATAAGACCAGAGGACGACTTCTGGACCGCACTGGACAATCTTTTAAGGCAGGTGGACTATTTTTATGAAGTAGAAGAAGACACGATAATTGTGAAATACAAAGAAACAAAGACATATCATCTTGCAATGCCTTTTCTACAAGAGGACTTTTCTACTTCCATAGGAGGTAACCTTCTTGGAGGAGAGGAAACAGAAGAAAAGATAAGAGGAGAAGTTAAATTGGAAGGAAAATTGGAAAAGCCTTTGAATTTCTGGAAGATTGTGGAGGAGAATCTGAAAAAGATAATAAAAGATCAAGGTTCGTATAGTATAGACAGACCATTAGGAATTATAACTGTAACAGCTCCAAGGAAGATTCAGAGAAAAGTTAAGCAATATTTGGATAATATAAAGAAGGAGATATATAAACAGGTGGCAATAGAGGCAAAGATAATAGAGGTAATATTAAATAAGACTCATGAAACAGGTATAGATTGGTCAGATGTGCTTAAAAGGACTTTTAGTGCTTCTGTTGAATTTGGAAAAGAAGGAAAGGTTTATTATGAACACAAAGCACCTGGTTTTATTCATGCCATTACACTTTCTCCACAGTATTTCAATGTAATGATGGCTGCACTCAGAGAATATGGAAAGACGAGAGTAATTTCAAACCCAAAGATAACACTTCTGAACGGACACGGAGCAACGATTACTGTAGGAGAAAACATAACTTATATAAATAAGGTAGAAAGCACAATAGATACAGAAACAGATGTAATAACATACGATGTATCAACTGCAAACATCCTTTCTGGCATAGGACTTGGTGTTGTTGCAAACATAATTGATGACGATGAAGTCATACTTTATATAACTCCTCTTACCTCAGAACTTCAAGAACCCATAGAATACAGACAATTTGGAACAGGAGGACAGGGTGCAGAGGTTGGACTTCCAAGAATAAAGATAAAAGATATGGCAACATTTGCAAAAGTCAAAGATGGAGAAACACTTATAATAGGTGGTCTTATAGACAGGGTAAAGAGAAAATCAACTACCAAAACTCCAATCTTAGGAGATATTCCTGTTTTTGGAAGACTATTCAGATACGATTATGAATACTATCAGACAAGAGAGCTTGTTATCCTTTTAAGTCCACACATAATAAAATAATGGAGGCGGAGGGATTCGAACCCTCGTCCGGAAACATTCAGCCCAGGCATCTACGCCCATAGCCTGGCCAATCCTTTCACCCTTTGAGACTGGGCCAGGCTCGTCTCAAAGGGCTAACCTGTGTAATTCTCATCTTGCTGACCCACAGGTAAAGTCAGCAAGACCAGCCTGCTAACCGACACCCTTTTGATCCCGCAGGCAAGGATCAAAGGGCGCTGGCCGTCTTCTTATGCGGCCAGGGCTACCTCATAGTAGTCATCAGCGGCGGTTATTTTTACCCCATCTGTTTTACGAGGAGATGGGACCTCGGGACGCAGCCTGAGCCTCACTGTCCCCGTCGAAACCATTCGCCCCCATCCTCATTAAGAATAATAAACACTTAATTCCATGTTGTCAATCTCAAAAAGATTGATTAAAAAAAGTTTTGTGAAAAAGAAAAATGTCTTCTGTCTTATAAGAAATGATGAGGTCTTTTTTCTTTACAGGGAAAAAGGATGGAACTTATTTAAGAGAATAAAGATAGCTGATGCAATAGATTCTGAAGAAAACCTCTTAAAAGATCTGCCAAAAGAGATAAGTCTTCTTGTTGTCCCTGATTACTGGATAGGAAGCAGTTTTTATCCTATAAGATCAAAGAAAAGGTCAATTGTCCTTAGCTTTATAAGCAGAAAGCTTACAGCAGATTTTGATTTTCCTGAAGTAAAGGATTTTTTTGAATATATACCATATGAAAACGGAATATTAGTATTTTTCTTACAGGATGAAAATTTTTACTTACTTTACAAAAAACTGCTTTCTCATCTTTCTTTTTACAAAATAACCTGTCCAGCATTTCTCTGGCAGACAAAGCTAAGAAGGAACATAAAAGACATTGATAAAGGAGGAAAGGCATTTATACATTTGACTCCAAGATATGCTTATGCATGCTTCTTTTCAGAAGGAAGTCTTTTATTTTCAAGGGAAATAGACCTTGAACCTGAAAACTATTTAGAACAGCTTTCTTATGAAATTTTACAGTCTTTAAGGCTCTTTTCCCAAAAGACTAAAAAGGATATAGAAAAGATTTATCTTTTATCTTCTGAAAAAGAACATCCTTCCTTATCCTTAGGCATAAAAACTGAATGGATCTCCAAATACATAAGATCTATCCCATCTGAGTGTATTGAAGATCTTGGAACTTTTGCATTCATGGATGAAAAAGATCTGAGTGATACAAAGCTCTTTTATATTCCTTATAGGAAGGAGATAACTTTTAAGGAATGGGAAACATTTCAAAAGATTGGACTTATTACTGGAATAATCTTTCTTGTGCTTATGACCTCAGAGTTCTTCTTTCTTAAAAAGAACTTTCCTGAACCAGGTCTTGTAAAAGACATAAAGATTCAGAGCTATATAAATGAAATAGATGAATTTTTGAAAAACAGAAACAGGGAATCTTTCCAGAAATTACTGGTAAATATACTGAATTCTTCAGGAGACATATACATAAAAAGGCTAATCATAGAGCCAGAAAGGATAGGAATAGGTGGAGAGATAGATTCAGATGTAGAAAATTTAAGAAAAAGGATAAAAGGATTTTTGGAAAAGCTCAGCATGTCTTATCCAAACATAATTCTCCCAGATTTTGGAGAGATAAAGATAGAAAAAAAAGAGAAAGGGAGATATGAGTTCTATTTTGAGCTTATTAAAAGATAGATATAAAAGAAACTGGTGTATTTTGGTTTTGATCTGGATCTTTGGAGCAATTCTATTTTATCTGAATGTGAGGAAAATAGACAGATACATTGAAAAAAGAAGGATAAAAGAAGAGAATGAATACATAGAGAATTTTTTAAAGAATCACATGAGAAAGATAAAACAGATAATGGAGAAAAAGGAGAAGCTTTATGATCGTATATCAAACCTGAACTTAGGGATAATAAAAGTTGAGGAATATGTGGAGGATATAGCAAAAAAAGAAGGGATAAAGGTTAAAGGAATAAGACATGAGAAAGGAAACGG
>Ga0190367_1001487_pt1 | contig 13456 bp, 14 predicted proteins | sample 4872181011_MG_FD_171838 | JGI IMG/M metagenome (GOLD analysis project Ga0190367, IMG submission 171838) | Hydrothermal vent microbial mat bacterial communities from Southern Trench, Guaymas Basin, Mexico - 4872-18-10-11_MG | ecosystem: Environmental > Aquatic > Marine > Hydrothermal vents >...
GAAAAGAACGTCGAAGGTGTATTTAACATAGCTTATGGGCAGCAAATTAGTATAAACGAACTCGCAAATAAAATAATGGAAATCGTAGGTGTAAAGCTTAATCCAGTTTATGATAAACCGAGACCGGGAGATATCAGGAATTCTCTAGCCGATATATCTCTCGCCAAACAAAAACTTGGATATATGCCGGAATATAGTTTAGAAAAAGGGTTGGAGGTGACGATAAGATGGTTTTCAACCTTAAGGAGAAGTTGAGAAACAAAGAAGCTGTAGTTTGTGTGGTTGGATTAGGATACGTTGGCTTACCTCTGGCTGAGGCTTTCTCAAAGCATCTGAGGGTGATCGGCTACGACGTAAATGTTGACAAAATAAAGAAGCTAAGGAAAAGATAAGACCCTGAACGAAGAACTTATCGAGAGAGGGCTAGCGAGGAAGGCTGAGTAAAGATGGGGGATTGGAATCTACCCTGAGGCCTCGAGGAATGCCAAGGAGGAGAAATAGCTTCAAAAAGTAGCCTGTCCTCCTTTTTGACTTCAGTTCGGCCTTGACTTTGACGATGCTTATCAATATGCGGTTGCGGAGCATTATAGACTTACGATTATCAGCTTTGAGGGTGACTTTGATCGGACGGAAAGAGGACGCAAGACGCCGAAAGATTTTATATTTGGGTGAGGGGAACTTCGTTGAGCCCCGTGCTCGGTCGAGGAGAAGCAAGTGCACGATTCAATATGATAAAATGAAAATCTGGCTACCCAAGAACCAAAAGGAACTGAAGGGGTATTTTAAAGACCCGCTTTATAAAAACTCCTTCTTCATTATGCTCACTTCCATCTCAAATGCTGGCTTCGGCTTTATCTTCTGGATGCTTGCTGCAAAGCTCTACCCAAAGGAGGATGTCGGTATTGCTACTGCCCTAATCTCATCCATGGCACTGCTCGTTCTCCTCTCTCGTTTTGGCTTAGACCAGTCCATAATAAGGTTCTTCCCGGAAAGGGATAAAGGCAGTGTGTTCGGCACCTCTGCTATTATTACAACATTCTTTGCTGTTCTGTTTGGAATTATTTTCATCGCAGGGATTGACCTATGGTCGCCACAGCTTGATATAGTGAGAAAATATGCTCTTTTATATCTTGTATTTCTTGCAGCAAACTCCGTAATATCCCTGACCGGTGTATCCTTCATTGGCATAAGAAGGGCTGAGTATTATTTTTTTCAAAGCCTTTTGGTTGGCTCCAGAGTGATTTTCCTCTTCCCTTTGGTATTTCTTGGAGCACTGGGCATATTCAGTTCTGTTGGCATATCCTTTATCATTGCCTCTATTTTTTCTGCTTTTTTTCTTTTCAGGTTCGGTATTAAACCTTCTGGCATGGACAGAAAATTTTTAAACGACTCACTTCATTTCTCCGCTGGTAATTACATTGCAGGATTGCTGATGACTGCTCCAAATCTGATTTTACCGATAATGGTTCTGAATATTCTTGGTGCCGAAGAAACAGCCCACTACTACATAGCCTACGCAATCGCTTCCCTGCTCTTCATGATTCCGGGTGCTTTCAGCACCTCGCTATTCGTTGAGGGCAGTCATGGGGAAGCCTTGAAGAAGAACACCCTAAAAGCTTTATCTGCAATAGCTTCTCTCCTTGCTCCGGCAGTGATAATCTTATATCTATTTGGCGGACTTTTGCTTGGAATTATTGGGAAAAGCTATGTTGAAGGGTTTGATCTGCTCAGAATCTTTGCTCTTTCGAGCTTCTTTGTCGCCATCTGCCAGCTCTATTTCTCGATAAAGAAGGTGCAAAAAGACATTAAAGGATTGATTCTCCTGAGTGCCTTGATTTTCGTTTTGATAATCGGACTGAGCTATGTTTTTATGCTTGAGTTTGGAATAATAGGCGTAGGGTATGCGTGGATGGCTGGGTATGGGTTGAGTAGTCTGGTTGTTGGGGGGATGGTGAAGAGGGAGAGGTGGGTTTAGGCTGATCTGGTGGCGCGGACGAAGTAGACTTCGAGTTCGCTGTTGGTGTAGAGTTTGGATACGGTTGGGTCATGATTTAGTTTTTTGAAGTCTGTTTTGGTGAATGCGTTGAGTTGGGGGTATATTTGTGTGTGAAGTATCTTATCAAATACAGAAAGTGGAATGTATTTATTGGAAATATACGAATCGCCAAGTTTTTGATAATAGGTATAATTAAAATGATCTGGAACTAAACCCTTGGGATTTGTTGGGGGCTGTGTGATATCTTTTCTTTCTGTTCTTTCTTTGACTCCCATTAATGCATCTGCAAATCTGGAGTTCATTTTTATACTAATAGTTTTAATATTTGTGTCTTTATAACTATACAACCAATTCATTCCGTTCATTTCCATATTTGTAACATGGTGGTTTGGCAATCTGATGTAGGGAGAGGGATATAAACTATATATACCCACTATTGAAGAAATTAATATAATTCCTACCATAAATAAAGCTTTAAAAAAATATGCTTTACTCTTTAGTCTTTGGTGTTGAAACTCTTTAGTAAATTCATAGAATGTGAACCCAACGAATATTGGGGTTACACTTACCATAATAAATAATAACCTTTGAAAACCAAAAAATAATGGACTTGCAAACAATTGGAGAAATAATAATAAACTATTCAACATAAAAAATCCAAACAGAATGAAGATGTTTCTTAGATTAAGGGGAGAAGAAATAAATTTTCTTTTTATTACTAAAATTGAACCCAATGATAATAATATGTATAACAAGTTATGTCCAAACATTTTAAGGGTTAGCTCAACAACATCACTCAATTGTAAATTTATCTTCTGAGCTAGACCCAAAGTGTATGTTATTTGTGGTGTGATTAACTCCCCTGCAAACCAGCGAGCTACAGATCTTATGTTATTATTCCAGAAATAATAATGGTTGGATATCCACATTATAAGAACTATAAACGATATCAGAGATGGATTTAATGAAATCTTACACATTAATTGGGGAATAGAGAATCGTTCTCCATCACGGATACGATGAATTGCATTATAAACCACTTTTGAGAATTCCATCGCTACAAAACCGAGGATGATTATAAGCGAATTAAGAGGATGAAAAAATGGATACAATATAATTAACATGAGAAGCAAGATAGTAAATCCAAGAGAACCCCTTTCCGAAATTCTGAAATAGAGATACAGTATAATTGGAATCATTAAAGTGGCTAATCCTCTTGGAGATACCATACTCAGATAGCTTGCTGGAAGCACCGTACTTGCCGCCACAGCCAGCATTACCTTTTGAGAATCGCGGAATATAATCTTGCTTAAAAGATATATAGAGAATATATACAGCACAAAAAAGATTGGAACAATAAAGTTAACTATCGCTGTTAGGGGGATGTCGATAATAGATGAAATAATTACAATAAAAATATGTTCTATTGGATATATATTGTCGGGGGAAATAGTACCATATAAATGTGTATCCAAAGCCCAACCTATATGTGTTAAAATGTCATAGCGCCCATATACAACATACCCTTTAAGAGCAGGTAAAGATAGAATAATAAAATCACTCAACATAACTATTAACAGTCCGATTAACCAACAACTTTTCTCTTTAGGTTCTTTTGTAAGTGCTTGTTGTACAATGATGCTAATACCACAAGCAATGCTACCGATCAAAAATATCCATACAAAAGGGGATAAGGCAGTATAAATAGAGATTTCATAGCCAGTGGCTGGTTCATTGTTTATTAGGATAAGAGCTAAGGTGATTAATACAAACCCTACTGTGGCTGAAATCCTCAATATTTTGTTGTTACCAGTCTTCATCTACCTAAAAATTGCCCTTTTTAGCTATAAATCTTGTACGAGCTTACTAATCTCATTAAATACCCTTTGATTATATATATACGGCATCTCTATCTCATACAGCGGTACCTGCCTCAGTATCTTTTTGAGACCCTCCTGCATATTTCTCCAATACTTCGCCACTCCACTTTCTGGAAAAACATAGGAATATGCCAACATATATTTAAGAAAGTGATAACCGAAATCTGAAAGTGCCAGACTAGGATTTCTAAACATTTCCGCTTTTTCGTTTGCAATTAGTTTATTAACCGCTCTTTCTAAGCTTACGGGTATTTTCTTAACTTCTAGCTTGTTTGTTCTCACGATGAAAAATATAGCTTTTAGCGTGGATGAATTAATTACAGGAACATTAGAGTTTACATAATCTGAATTGTTTCGGAGATACCTTATAAATCGCAATTTATCTAAAATATTGCGAAAATTTTCAGTTGGTAAATACTCGCTTCTGTAGCTATATAAAAGAAAGTGAATTGGAAAGCTTAAAACCTTATCTTCATAGATTATCACCCGCTCATCTCCCAAGAAGTTATATCTTTCATTTCGAACAAGGTCCATTACGATTGTTGTTTTGAATGCACTACCCCTACCAGCTAATATATACGTTTGATTATCTTTGCTAATTGCCGCTGAGTGAATTAAGAAATAACCTTTTTTTCCCAATTTATATTCAATCATTGGTTTTAAAACAATGTTTTGTGGTAAGAGATCAGGGAATAATAGTTTCTCCAATCCTAAGATACTACTATCGAAGTTTATTATTGCGTTCCCATCTTCAAATCCGAATATCTCTACTTCCCACTTTGCTCGCCCCCCTGCATCTTTGCAGTAAAAATAATTCTCCTTGATGTGATACTTATGATCTACAAGATAGCAATTATTATTCGAAGGAGTAAATTTCCCAATATTGAGAACAATATCCGGATCATCTATTTCTTCAACTTCAAAGAATGAGAATTCTAAATTTAGATCTCTCATCAAGTCTCGTCTTTTGTCTCTCACTATTTGGAATTTTAAAATGTTATGAATATTATAACTTAGTACTTCCTTCATTTTGATACCTCTTAGCTTTTCTCAGCTACTATCAGTGGACACATGCCAAAGATATGTAAGCGTTTCGTCAAGAAATTACTTTTTACTAATGGAAAATCTACAGTTTCTATGGATAATATCCTAAAACCTACCTCCTCAATCATTTTTGCCCAGCCATATGAACTATGAGAAAACTTGTGTTTTGGTGATTTACCCAATTTTATCCAGATTTTATCATACCAGTTAGGAGCTGTAAAAATAAGTCTCCCCCCTCTTTTTAACAATATATATATATATCCTTTAAGCATTTTCTGGCGATGTTAGGCTCTAAATGTTCTAGAATATCTAAAGCTGTAACGTAATCAAATTTTATGCCTCTGAATTTCTCGTTTAGCTCTGTGACATCGCACTTGACGATCCTGATGTTCTCATAATTGCAAAATCTATTACAGCATAAATTTATAGCATCATCATCTATGTCCACTCCGTACAATAATCTAAACCTATCTTTAACCCTACTAAGTAACTCACCCGTTCCACATCCAATATCAAGTAACAAATCTCCACCTTCTATCTTTGATACCACTTTTTTCATCTTTTTAGCCATCAAACCTGAGCCGAGATACTGTTTTTGCAATGAATCGTAATCATACTTCATTTTTAATCACCTCTAAAATCTTCTCGAATACTCTCGAATCATACTTTCGTGGCACTTCGATTTTACAGATAGGTATATCATCCGGTAAATTCGTCTCCAAGTTCTTTTTATATTGCTTCCAGTGCGTACTTAACTTACTTTCAGGAAACATATACGAATATTCTAACATATACTTATAGAAGAAAGGGGTTTCAAGTTTTTGATTAATAAGTAGATGATCTATTAACTCTTGTTTGCTCATATAATCTACACGTAACTCATTTTTTGGAATAAGAAAAAAAATAGCATCCAATTCAGATTTGTCAATTATATTTTCTTCTTTAAATATATTTTTTGCATTTATCTGGGTAAATAATTTAATATAACCTCCTGTTATTTTGTAAAGTAGATCTTTTAAGCCTAAAACAACCTTGTTTTTGATTCCAAGCTTTTCTTTTACTAACGGGGTTAAGTTGTAAGTAAATATATTTAGCGGTGAAAGAAAGCCGATTACTTCACCTTTATTAAGAATTGTTAGGTCATCTCCAAGGAGACCAAATCCCCTCTCCAGAAGATTCAGCGCAATTGTTGTTTTTCCAGCTCCTCCTCTTGCTGTGAATAGAAAAGCACGATTATCTTTGCTTACACAAGATCCATGAACAATGGAGTACCCTTTTTCATTCAACTTAAAATGTATTGGAAAGTCTATAATAAATTGAGATGTGAAGAGGTAACCAATGGAATTGCTCGAATAACGAATTATCATATTTCCGTCTTCAAATCCAGATATTTCAAATTTCCAATTTCCAAATTTATACGAATCTCGCTTACAATAAAAATAATTTTCTTTAATGTAATATTTATCTTCTGTTATGTAACAATTCTGATTCGAAGGGGAAAATTTTCCAAAATAGATAGTAAAATCCAAGTCATCTATCTCATCTGTTATTTCATAATTTTCATATTCCTTGTAAAAATTGCCTTTGCCGGAGAATGTAGTTTTATCTACTATTCTGAATTTTATTATATCGTGTATGTTGTAGTATTTTTCAATCATATTCAAACCCCGACACTATAAAATCGTTCTTTGTTTCCATCTCAGGTTTTTTACTTTGACTTCATCTCAAAACGCATGATTGTTAGTGATTCTACTTCAAAGAGCTGAGTCAGGCGCCAAGGTGAGAGTAATTTTTCATATTTTTTATTGAGTGCGACCAAGTTGCGAAAGGAACTTCTTTTTCCTCATCAGTCACTTCCGCTAAGATGATGATACCCTCAGAACTCATTACTCTTTTTATCTCCTCAACCGCCTGTGGTAACTCTTCTGGCATAATATGCTGAAGTACTGTCCAAGTCACACAGAGTTCAAAATAGTTGTTTGGGAAAGGCAGGTTTTGCACAGTCGTTTTATAAAAGCGAACATGAGGATATAACCGCTGAGCGTGCTTCAGAAGTTTGAATTCTGGTTCGATAGCATAAGCTTCGTCAGAGTATTCAGAGATCCAAGGAGTAAGCCTACCATAGCCGCAGCCTATCTCAAGAGAACGTTTTGCATGGAAGTTCTTGATCGCTTTTTCTAATGCCTTAACGTGCATATAAATTTTGTAAGATAGTTCAGGAGGAAATGTTGTTGTAACTTCGCGTATAGAGAATGGTATTCTTTTCTTGACGTATCTACCATACAGGTATATGGGAATTTTGTAGAACTTTTTCACTCCCGTAGCCAGCAAATCCTTACGTAGATATTTTTTAACCATAGTTTCTGACCTCATCTTGAAACTTCCCACAATATTTATTTATAGTCCTCACAAAGTTATCGCCAGAACCAATGTCTAACAACTTACCACCCCCATCAATATTAAGTGATCTTACGAAATCTTTGAGTATTCCCATTGTACGCTTGCTAATTCGTTCCTTTCCTCTTTTTTAATCCAGTTAATATACTCTTCTTGCAGAATTTTCCATTCGTCGGATAGTTCTTGAAAAATCATCCGTGGTACCCCCTCAATTATTGGATAAACGTTGCTACATTCAGTGCGCTTTAATTCTCCATTAATTATCTCTGTATTCTTTCGATCAAAGATTTTCAATTCCAATGGATAATTCTTACATTTTGGACATACTAACATGTTATTTAGTTCCTTTTTCATCATTTACCCTCCGATAATTAAATAGTTTAATCACCTTAACATATAAAACACCAGCCACTCCCACAATTACTTTTAAAAACGAGATAACAGGATGCCAAAGCCAAGCGGAGTCCCCACTCCTAATTGCCTTAAAAATCCCATAAAAAAGTGGATATATAATAGTTAACCCTAAAATGGCATCCATTTTTTTAGCATTTACATATTCTCTCATCCAAGCCTCTGAATTAAGCCCCCCAATCACATTGCGCCACATCTTCCTTATCTTTTGCTTTAACGATGTGACATGATAGTGATATACTTCATTTCCATAAATATATCTAAATTTATATCCTCTTTTTACTAACTCATAGGTCAAATCAACATCTTCTCCCCCTGGGATATCCTTGAAGCCCCCCACTTCAAAAATTTTATCTTTTCGTATTATTGTATGACCTGTCCCTATTGGTATGTAATTCTCATACCCAACCAGTTCAGGTACCGTTTCTCTATGAGGATTACTTAAGATACTGTACCGCATAAGACTCGGATCAGATTTAGAAAACGCACCTAATACCCATGTTCCAACAATTTCCGGTTTGTTGAACCCATCTAACATATTTTTTAACCATGTTTCAGATGGTAATACACAATCAGAATCGATGAAAGCACAAAAATCACCTTTTGAGTGTTCAACTCCTTTTTGCCTTGCCATACCGATTGATAAACCTGGATATTCAAATAGTCTTACGTTATCATAATTTGTGGAATATTGGCGGCAAATATCCATTGTTCTGTCCTTTGATCCTCCATCAATGATAATTATCTCATAGTTTTTATAATCTTGCATAAGTATAGAATCGAGGCATCTTTGTAAATATTTCTCAGAATTATATGTTAAGACCACAAAAGATACAAGAATTTTGTCATCCATTTCAGACCCCTCCTTCTAATGCTTGACGAATATACATGTTTAAATTTTCAGCATATGTTTCTAAACTAAATTTCTTTGCCCATTCTCTTGCATTCTTTGACAGTTCTTCAGAATTTGAGTATGCTTCTTCAAATCCTTTTACCATGTCGGAAATATCCAAGGGTTTAGTTAAATAACCTGTTTCTTTATTTTTAACTACCTCTGGATGCGAGCAATGATTAAATGCAACCACGGGGGTTCCTGATGCTTGTGCCTCTAACAGTGGAAGATTGAAACCCTCCCATAATGTTCCTGTCACGAAGACATCTGCTGTAGCATAGAATTTTAAAAGAAGATCGGATGGCAAGAAACCAACAAAAGATATAGATTCGTCAGCCAATCTTTTACATTTCTTAAAATAAGTCTTATCAATGATTTGTCCTGCTATAACAAGCTTCGCATCTGGTCGTATCTTTTTATACTGTCGAAAAGCCTTAATTATATACTCGGTGCCTTTTGCTGGCATAATGTTGCCGACGCTAAAGAAAAAGGGCGCATCTTCTCGTATACCTATCTTTTCTTTAATTTCAAGATCTCGATTTTTTGGGTTGAACTTGTCTATGTCAACGCCGTTATACAAAACATAACTCTCTTGGCAAAATTGTTTTTTCAATTGTTCTTGGACATACTTACTGACAGATAACACTTTACTTGTATGTAAAAAAGCATGCTTATCGCATATTTTACATACCTCCACCCACATTTTCCAAAGCGGATTAAGAATTGAGGCGCAGTAGCCGTGATGAATATAGATATGTGGAATTCCATGTTCTTTGTTAATTTGTGCTCCAATCATGCTCATAGGAAAACTATGCGAAATAATAATGTCGCATTCTTTAAGTCGGTCAGTAAGTTTTTTTCTTTTAATATTTATGAATGGAAAAAGTATTCGTGTGATATTAAATAAAACAGTATTTTTTGGAAAATTCAAATCTCCATATTTTATTTGAGATTTCCCATAAATTAATTTGAGATGCACTACATCATGATTCTGTCTCAACACCCTTACTTGTTCTTCTACAACGTTATTTACACCACAACTGTTGATTGTTGGATGACTTAGTACTACGATTTTCATATCTCTATACCCCTGAGAACGTTATTACTCCATAAGTGTGTCGATATTTATTTATAACATAGTATGGACAATACTCCAAATCTAATCCTTTTCACCTCTATTGTTTTGGGTTTAAATACTTCATGAAGTTTAATCCATTCAGAATCTTCTCTCTTATACTCTTTTGGCGGCTTTAAGATAGCAGCAGCTATTGTGGAATATAATCCAATTCGTGGAACTAATGTTAGGATGTACCTCCTACTAACCCTAAATAACTCTTTTAAAACTGGTTCTGGATCAACGAAATGCTCAAGAAGTCCATCGGAGTAAACCAAATCAAACGAATTATCTTCAAAAGGTAATCCTTTTAGAATATCTGCTTTCACGGTCTTAACGCCTTTCTTATTGGTAATGGCAAGTGCAGTATCACTTATATCAACCCCAAGAATATCATACCCTTCATTCAACCAGAATGAAGCTAATTTCCCAGTTCCACAACCAGCATCCAAAATTCTAGCATTTTTAGGAAGATTGATAGACTTAAACAGCTTGACTATCCCCCTGTACGCTGGTGTGAATTTCAAAAGCCAAAACCATAACTTCTTCCCAGTCCAGTATTCACTCCATATCTTATTTTCGTCTTCCATTATCTCACCTTCCTGTGGTCATCTTTTTCCTATTTAAATATTTCATAAACACTTTCGCTGACATAATCATTCCCTTCAACTCATGTAAACCATTCTTCCTCAAAACGTTTTTCATTGCTATCGGTATAAAAGAAAGACTTAAATAATACTCTTTTAATGCTCTATTCACATACTCCTCTATGTCCTCCTTTGTAAACTCTGGATAAGATATGATACATTTCTGAAATCCTTCTTCATCTAAAGACTCCTCAAGATCCTCCACCAGCAAAAACCCATTCTCCTTCACGTAATCATAGAACTCCGTGCCGGGAATCGGTGTTGCCACCGCAAATTGCACGATATTCGGCTTAATCTCCTTCACAAATCGTATCGTCTGCTCTGCTGTTTCTTTTGTCTCCCCCGGCAAGCCGAAGATGAAGTCTGCCAAGATCATGAGTCCCGCCCTCTTTGCATCCTCAGTAAATCTCCTGCTCTCCTTCGTTGTGATTCCTTTTTTAATGTTTTTAAGTATCTCATCGCTTCCGGATTCATATCCCACATCTAAAAGCCTGCAGCCTGCCTCTTTCATCACCTTCATCGTTTCATAGTCTAAATTCGCCCTTGCATTACATGACCATGTTATATCCAGTTTCCTTTTTATTATTTCGTTGCATATATCCCTTATTCTCTTCTTGTTTATCGTAAAGGTATCATCCTCGATAAAAATCTCTTTAACTTCTGGAAGTTCCTTCGTGATGTATTCAAACTCATCCACCACATTTTTAACGCTTCTAACCCTGTATTTTCTGCCCATTAGTGTTTTGGGCCATGAGCAGAAGGTGCATCTATTTGGGCAGCCTCTTCCCGTAAAAATCTGAACCATTGGGTAAAGTGTGTGACTCAAGAAATAGTCCTTTATATTGAGGTGCTTTTTGTACACTTTCGATACAAAAGGTATTCTATCGAGTTCATCAGAAGTTGCAAACTCTCTATCTGGATTATGTATTATTTTGCCGTTTTCCATGTATGAAATTCCTTTAACATTTTCTAAGCTTTTTCCCTCTTCAATGGCTTCAGCAATATCTCCTATTGTGAAGTCGTATTCAAATCTTGCTACGATATCAATTCCGCTATTTAAGATCTTTTCCGGGAATTGAGATGCTGGTGGGCCTACTAATACCGAAATTGCCCCAGTTTCATCCTTTAGCAACTTTGCTATATTACAATCATTTTTCAAACTTGAAAAGTTACTGTCAACAACAACTAAATCAGGGCTGAATTTTTTAGCATCATTAATAACGTCTTTTAATTTCCAGTTCCATGCTGGAGCATCTACTAATCTAACTTTATGTCCGTTACTTTCAACAACACCCGTAGCATATGATAACCATATAGGATACCAGTAAGTTCCACCTCTTGTTGTGCCTCCTTGCCATCTTGTGCATCTGAAGAATTTAGGTATTTCTTGTCCGTTTAGCACAAACGGAGGATGTAGCATATAGATTTTCATCTTTCACACACCCTCGTCGACTCCGCTTTCTCCCACAATATCGAATACTTCCTGAATATAAAATCCTTCCATGCCAGCAATATCAGATGCTCGTTCAGCAATACATAATATGTAATTTTCGGTATCGAGGATATTGAAAAATCTGATTTTATTTTTTCATCTTTGTTTAATCTTGATTTCAAAGACATTAATAAAGCCAGCATCCCCGCAAAAATAAATATAGTTAAAACAAAATGCATAAATACAATTCTAATATCCCAAGCGACTATGTATAAAATTGGAATCGCCAGAAGAATAAACGGTGAAAACATTGCTAAAGCCTTATGTGAAGGAAATATAAGAAGACTATACCAGTCTCGTGGCGGTATAAAATAACTTAAATGCTTAAACATGTTCTGTATCGTCCCGATACTTGTTCGCTTCCTCTGTTTTATTTGATCTTCCGGTGTGGTGGCAGAGGGTTCATAAACCTTTGCCTTAGGTTCATATTCGATTTTATAGCCTTTTTTTCTGATTTTTATGCACATGTCCAAATCCTCTGAAAGCATACTTGTGTCCGCATCCACAAGCTCTTTCCTCCATGCATTTATCTCGCCATGGAAAAGACACGCAGAATCAAGCACAGATTCCCCCTTCCTCATTATGTATTCCAAATCCCAATAAAAAGATTCCGATGCAGCAAGTTTATTTTCAGGATTTGCTACACAGTATCTCCCCCCGACTGCACCCACATTTGGATTTTTAAAATGCGGCATCATCTCTTTCAAGACATTTTTATCAAAGATTGAGTTTGCATCTGTTACCAATACAATCTCCCCTTTTGCATGCCTTTTCCCTAAATTTATTGCCGATGCTTTGCCTTTCCTTTCTTCTTCCTTTATTAATCTGAGGTTCAATCCAGAAGAACAGTGTTTTTCAATGAGCTTCTCCACAATTTGTGCTGTGCTGTCGGCAGAGCCAGAATCCACTACTATAATCTCATACTTATCTTTAGGATAGTCCAGCTCTAACAAATTTTTAATCCGCTTCTCGATTACTTTCTCCTCGTTATACGTTGGCACGATAATCGATACAAAAGGTTGAAAAGAATAATCTTTGTTTTTTGGTTTTGCTCTTAATGCTACAATAGCCATTAGCGAGGGATAGCCCACGAACTGCCAGATGAGTAAGAATGAAAGTAAGTACAGCAGTATAACGATTACACTCATAGTACCAGCCCTCTGTTTCCATTCCACCAGTCGTTTATGCTCAATACCGTAACCTCGTGTTTCTTGGATAAGTATTTCACGAACTGGTGAGGTCTGTTATGCTGAGATTTCTTCAAATCCACAATAGAAGTGATTAGGATTTTCAATTACATCCCACCCGGTGCAAGCACTCCTTTATCATTCCCTTGCTTAAAATACTTTCTGCATTTGTGCCTGCTAAAATATTTGCATCTCCAAGGTCTCTGGTCTCTCCGTGTCATCCCTCAACGTAATGCGAAAAGAGGAATGTTTCTACTTTTCTCAATCTACCTGTTGCCGTGTCCGGTATGAAGCTCGCTAACTCAACGGTTGTAAGTCCTAAGATTAATGAATCTTCAACTTCGAGACTTCTCAAAACCTTTCTTACTTCTTCACTAAACTCCACCCTAAGAACCT